>SESF01026223.1_pt1 | contig 51645 bp, 44 predicted proteins | sample 3171521 | NCBI WGS metagenome assembly SESF01 (sample SAMN10866945, study PRJNA518727) | freshwater metagenome | biome: subpolar coniferous forest; feature: holomictic lake; material: water; isolation source: holomictic Lake 227, 6 m and 8 m depth | place: Canada: near Kenora, Ontario | collected...
GCAAGGCCGCATTCATTAACCCGCCACACTCCATCCCATGCATCAACCCACACCTCATCGCCCCAACGGCTTCACACTCCTGGAGATGATCCTTGTCGTCTCGATTATCGCCCTGCTGCTGGGCGTCGCCATCAATAAAATGGGCGGCGCCCTCGACTTCGGCAAGGAAGTGCGCGTCAAGGCCGACCTCCAAACCCTCTCCAACGCCCTGCGCATCTACAATGCCCAAAATGGTTTCTACCCCACCACGGCCCAAGGGTTGCGCGCCCTCGTGATCCGCCCTCTCACGCCCCCGCTGCCGCGCCAGTGGCACTGCGCTTTCGACGATGCACAAATCCCCCGCGATCCCTGGGACAACGCCTATCATTACGTCTGCCCCGGCCAACGTCACCCCTACAGCTTCGACCTCTTCTCCTGCGGCCCCGACGGCCTCCCCAATACCGCCGATGACATCGGCAACTGGGAATAGAGCCACCGCACCTGGTGAGGATTACCAGTTGGTGATCCAGGTGGCGGAGGGGGTGCCGGTTTGGTTTGTGTCCACGGTGCTCCAGAGGTCGAAGGTGGGGTTGTAGCCGCCAGCCTGGGTTCCCGTGGTCGTTGACGCGGTGCCGCTGCCGATCGTGGAATAGCCGTACACGTTGCGGAAGGGATCGACGACGGCCTGAACCTGTTGCGTCCCCCCGACCAGACACTTGGGGTAGAGCATGTTCGGCTTGAATGGGAAATAGACTCTCCCCGCCGTTTTTTCGGTCGAGCTGAGGGTGCGGTCGAGGTCGGTATCGGCGCTCAAGGCTGCGTAGAGAACCAGGGAAGCCGAGCCGCTGAGTGTTGGAACGGCGTTGTTCACGATCGTGACGGACGGGTTGCTCGTGGCATCAAGGTTGTCCGTGCTGGCGCTGTCTCTCGGGTAATCCCCGTTATCGACTTTGTAGGATTCCAGCGCGACCTCCAGCCCCGCGATTTCAGCCCGGGCGCGGTCCATGGCCGCTTTTTTGTTGGCGTAGCCAACGGTGGAGAGCGTCAGCGCGGCGAGGATGGTGATGATGGAGATCACCACCAGCAATTCGACAAGGGTAAACCCGCGCCATTTGAGAAAGAGGCGTTTCATGGGGCGGTGGCTAGGATTGGTTCTGCATCTGCTGGATGATGGAGATCAGCGGCATGAAGAGCGCGATGACGATGCTGCCGACGATGAGCGCCAGGAAGACGATCATGAGCGGTTCGAGCATGGCCGTCAGGCCCGCCACAGCGTTGTCCACTTCGTCGTCGAACACATCGGCGATTTTTAAGAGCATGTTCGGGAGTTGGCCGGTTTCCTCGCCCACGTCGATCATGCTGATGACGAGCGGCGGGAAAACGCCGCTGGATTCCAGGGGGGCGACGATGGATTCGCCTTCTTTCACGGCATCGTGGACCTTGAGGATGGCGTCTGAAATGACGGCGTTGCCGGCGGTGTCTTTGGTGATGTTGAGGGCCTGGAGGATCGGCACGCCGCTTTCCACGAGCGTGCCCAGCGTCCGCGTGAACCGTGAGATGGCCGATTTGCGCAGGAGGTCGCCGAGCAACGGGACTTTCAGTTTCACCCGGTCCAGGATGACGCGGCCGAGGGCGCTGCGGGAGAATAGTTGGTAGGTGATGATGAAGCCCACGATGACGCCGACGATGGAGAAGAAGTTTTCCTGGATGGTTTTGCTGATGCCGATGACGATTTGCGTCAGTTCCGGCAGCGGCTTGTTGCCCAGCATGTCTTTGAAGATTTGCTCGAATTTCGGGACGATGAACACGAGCAGGAACCACATGATCAGGATGGCGATGACGAGCACGATGACCGGGTAGGCCATGGCCGATTTGACCTTGTTGGCGATCTTTTGCGCCTTTTCCTGGAATTCCGCCAAGCGGTTGAGGACAAGCTCCAGCACGCCGCCCAGTTCGCCCGCTTTGACCATGTTGATGTAAAGTTTATTGAAAATCTTGGGGTGCTGGGCCAGCGACTCGGAGAAAGTATTGCCGCCCTGTACCGAGTCGGCCAGTTGGTTGATCGTCCGTTTGAGCACGGGGTCGCGCTCCTGCTTGGCCAGCACCGTCAACCCGCGCAACAGCGGCAGGCCCGCGTCGATGAGCGTGGCCAACTGGCGCGTGAAGATCATGAGCGTCTTGGTCTTGACGGTTGCTTTTTGGAAAAGGGTGATGCCGCCCGCTTTCTTGGCTGCCGGGGCGCTAGAGGCGGCTGGTTTGGTGATCTTCTTGGCGCTTGTCTTGACGCGCGCGCCACCTTTTCCTTCTTCGACGACGCTTGTCGGGAAATAGCCGGCTTGCCTCAATTGGCCAATGGCTTCGTTGGAGCTTCCGGCTTCGATGACGCCTGCCGATTCGGTTCCGCGGGCATCCAATGCGACGTAATTGAATTTTGGCATGGGGGGATGAGAGGTGGAAATTGATCAACCTTGCACTTGAAACGATGGGGCTGCTTGGCGCGTTTGTCCAATGCGAACTATCGGGGAAAGCGTCTCGCGGAGGGCAAACGCCTTATTTTTTGAGAGCCGTCCCGCCATCGTAAATACTTTGTGATTCGGCTGGCCTCCTGATACCGGCTTTCATCAATACTTGTCAGCGCTCAAAACTCCTGCGTCATCTTGTAAAGTTTATTTCCAGACGCGCTCTTAGCAGCCTGTTAGGTGTATTTGAGGACCTCTTCGATGGTTGTTTCGCCGTCGTAGATGCTTCTTAAGCCGTCCTGGCGCAAGGTTTGCATGCCCAGTTCGATGGCTTTTTGCCGCAGGACGACGCTAGGGGAGCGCTGGTTGATGAGTTCCCGGATCGGGTCGGAGATGTCGAGCAGTTCGTAGATGCCTTTGCGGCCTTTGTAGCCGGTGTGGTTGCACGCCTCACAACCTTTGCCGTAGTAGAAGTTCTTGTCGCCGATGTCGTGGGGCGAGAGGCCGAGCTGGGAGAGGACGGCTTCGTTGGGCTCGTACGGCGTGCGGCACTTGGGGCAGATGCGGCGGATGAGCCGCTGGGCGAGCACGGCTTCCAGGGAGGCGGAAATCATGAACGGCTCCACGCCCATGTCGATCAAGCGCGTGACCGCGCCCGGGGCGTCGTTGGTGTGGAGGGTGGTGAAGACCAGGTGGCCGGTGAGCGAGGCCTGGATGGAGATTTGCGCGGTTTCCATGTCGCGCGTTTCGCCGACCATGATGCGGTCGGGGTCCTGCCGCAAAAAGGCGCGCAGGGCGCGGGCGAAGTTGAGCCCGATGCCTTCCTGGATGGGCACCTGCATGATCCCTTCGATGTCGTATTCCACGGGGTCCTCGGCGGTGAGGATTTTGGAGTCGATGGTGTTGATTTCGTTGAGGCAGGCGTAGAGCGTCGTCGTTTTGCCGGAGCCGGTGGGCCCGGTGACGATGAAGATGCCGTTGGGCTTTTGGATCGTCTCCTGGATGTAGTTGTAAATGTAGTCCGGCATCCCGAGGGCTTTGAGGCTCAGGTTCACGGTGGAGCGGTCCAGGACGCGCAAGACGACGCTTTCGCCGTATTGCGTGGGCAGGGAGGAGACGCGCAGGTCCACCTGGCGGCCCGCCGTGGTGAGCTGGATGCGTCCGTCCTGGGGCAGGCGGCGCTCGGCGATGTTCATGTTGGCCATGACCTTGATGCGCGAGATGACCGGCAGCGCGAGGTGGATGGGCGGCGGGGCCATTTCGTAGAGCGCGCCGTCCACGCGGTAGCGGATTTTGAATTCCGTTTCGAAGGGCTCGAAGTGGATGTCGCTGGCCCGGTCTGCGATGGCTTGGGCGATGACCAGGTCTACGTAGCGGATGATCGGCGTGGAGTTCGCCTCCGCCTCGACGGCTTTCATGTCGGTCCCCTCGGAGCCGAATTCGACGCCGCCGTTTCCGAGTTCGGAGAGGACTTCGTCCAGGCTGCTGGAGTCGCTTTCGTAGCAGCGCTGGATGAGGTTTTGGATGGGAGCGAGGGCGGCGACGACGATGTAGATGTCGCGCCCCAGGGCGAAGCGGAGGTCTTCCTGGATCTGGCTGTTGAGCGGGTCCAGCATGGCGAGGGTGATGGCCGCGCCGTTGAGCCCGATGGGCAGCGCCCCATGCAGCCGTGCCAGGTTGCCGGGCACGAGCGCGAGGATTTCCGCGGAGGGCTCGAACTCGTTCAAATCCACGTATTCGGTGCCAAGGTAGGTGGCGAGGGTTTGGTAAAACTGGTCCTCGGTGGCGTAGCCGCCGTCGATCAGGACTTCGTGGATGGCTTTGCCCGAACTGAGCACTTCAGCGGTGATGTCATCGACCTGGCTGCGATCAATGATCTTCGCTTCGATGAAGATTTCGATGACTTGATTTGCGTTCATAACGGCGATTTTTTCAACGAATGCTGCTGCTGTTGCCGAACGGCCAGTTGGGCGGCCAGTTCGCGGTCCGGGGCTTTGTTCATGACTTCCTCGTAGCTGATGAGCCCCCGGCCATGGAGGTTGACCAGGGATTGCTCCAGGGAAAGCATGCCCTCCTCGGCGCTGGTTTGGACGACGGTGGGGAGGCTGTAGCTCTTGTTCTCGCGGATCAGCGCGGCTACCGCCGGGGTGTTGAGGAGGATTTCAAACGCGGCGACCCGGCCCTTGCGGTCGGTGCGCGGCAGGAGGGTTTGTGAGATGGCGGCGCGCAGCGTGGCGGCGAGCTGGATGCGGATTTGCTCCTGTTGCCCGGCGGGGAAGGCGCCCACGATGCGGTCCATGGTGCGGGCGGCGCCGGTGGTGTGGAGGGTGGAGAAGACCAGGTGGCCCGTTTCGGCGGCGGTGACGGCGGCTTCCATGGTCTCCAGGTCGCGCATTTCGCCCACGAGGATGACGTCGGGGTCTTGCCGCAGGCCGCGGCGCAGGCCGTCGGCGAAGCTTGGCAGGTCGAGGCCCACTTCCCGCTGGTGGACGATGCCCTTGCGGTGGGTGTGGAGGTACTCGATCGGATCCTCGATGGTCAGGATATGCCGGGGAGTTGTCTCGTTGATGATGTTGAGCATGCTCGCCAGCGTGGTCGATTTGCCCGAGCCGGTGGGGCCGGTGACGAGGATCAGGCCCCGGGGCAGGTCCAGGAGCGGACGGATGGACGCGGGGACGCCGATCTCTTCCAGCGACATGAACCGGCTGGGGAGCAGGCGCACCGCCATGGCGCAGTGGCCCCGTTCCCGGTACAGGTTGACGCGGAAGCGCTGTTCGCGGAAGGAGATGGCGAAGTCGGCGCTCCCCTCGGTGTTGAGGCGCCCCATCCAGTGCTCGTTGCCGATGGCGCGGGCCAGGGTCTCGGTGTCTTCGGCGGTCAGTGCCGGGAGGTTCAGCGGCGTCAGCCCTCCCTGGAGGCGCAATATCGGCGGGATGCCGACGCTCGCGTGGAGGTCGGAGGCCTCTTCGTCGATCATCAGCCGGAGCAAATCTTCCAGGGGGGTGGCCATAAGACTAGACGCGGAGAAGGGGAGAGGGGGAGACGCGGAGACGGAGGGAGATCATTTTCCGGGTTCCCGCGCTAGTTGGCGTCGGACATGGTAGCGGAGATGACTTCCTCGGCGGTGGTTACGCCGGCCAGCACTTTGCGGACGCCGTCTTCGCGCAGGGTGCGCATGCCCAGCTCGCGGGCGCGGCGGCGCAGTTCGACGGTGGACGCGCCGTCGTTGATCATGTTGCGCACTTCGTCGTCGATCAGGAAGATTTCGAAGATGCCCAATCGCCCTTTGTAGCCGAGGTTGCGGCAGGCGTCGCAGCCAACGCCGCGCATGACGGTGGCCTCTTCGATCTGGGAGCGTTCCAGGCGCAGGCCGCGCAGTTCGGCGTCGGTCAGCTCATGCGGCACCTTGCATTTTGGGCAGAGCCGCCGGACGAGCCGCTGGGCCACGATGGCCCGCACGGCGCTGGAGACCAGGAAGCGCTGCACGCCGATGTCCACCAGGCGGGCCACGGCGCTCGGGGCGTCGTTGGTGTGCAGGGTGGAGAAGACGAGGTGGCCGGTGAGGCTGGCGTTGATGGCGATGCTGGCCGTCTCCATATCGCGGATTTCCCCGATCATGATGATGTTGGGGGCCTGGCGCAGCATGGAGCGCAGGGCCGCCGGGAAGGTCATGCCGACGTCGGCGTTCACCTGCACCTGGTTGATGCCGTTCATCTGGTATTCCACCGGGTCCTCGACGGTGATGATCTTCCGGTCGGGCCGGTTGATGTGGTTCAAGCAGGCGTAGAGCGTGGTTGATTTGCCGGATCCGGTGGGGCCGGTGACGAGGATGATGCCGTCGGGCAGGGTGATGAGCTGCTCAAAGGTCGCCTGGTCGTCGCTGAGGAAGCCGAGTTGCGGCAGGCCGAGCTGGAGCCCTGTTTTGTCCAGGATGCGCATGACCACGCTTTCGCCGTGGTTGGTGGGGATCGTGGAAACGCGCAGGTCGAGCTGGCTCTTGCCGATTTTGACCTGGATGCGGCCGTCCTGGGGGAGGCGTTTTTCGGCGATGCTCATGGAGCCGCTCATGATTTTCAGGCGGCTCACGATGGCGTGTTGGAGCTTCTTGGGCGGGCTGGGCACCTCGTGCAGCACGCCGTCCACGCGGAAGCGGACGCGGAAGCTCTTTTCCAGCGGCTCAAGGTGGATGTCGCTGGCGCGCATTTTGTAGGCGTCCAGCAGGAGCATCGTCACCAGTTTGATGATCGGGGCGTCGGCTTCTTCCGCGGCTCCTTCGCCGATCTGGATGTCGCCGCTGGCCTGTTCCTCCACGCCATAATATTTTTGCAGGGCGGCCTGGATTTGCTCCGGCGCGGTGCACACCCACTCCACGTCGCGGCCGATCAGGTGGGTGACGGCGTCAAAGGTGTCGAAGTTGAGCGGATCGCTCGTCGCCATCATGAGCCCCAGTTCCACGTTGGCGATGGGGATCACCTTGTAGCGGCGGGCGATATCCACCGGCACGATGTCCAGGACTTCCTGGGAAATGGCCATCTGTGCGAGATCGACGTATTCCATGCTGGAATGCGCAGCCAGGGCGCGAAGCACGTCGTTGCGGGTTACCACCTCTTTGGCGATCAGGGCTTCCACGGGGCTTTGGCCGGGTTTGGCTTCCGCCTGGGCTTTTTCCAGTTGCTCCTTGGTGATGAGGCAGGTGTCCAGAAGGAGCTCAATGATGTAATCTTCGTTGTTTGTCACGGGGAAAAAGGGGGGATGAAACCCGCTCAAACTAGGAGGGCTGCTTGCTGATGTCAACGCCGTGGAAGGCAATACGGGGAGACGCGGGGATGCGGAAAAACTACGCGTCAGCCGCCATGCTTGGCCGCACGCCCGCAAACCGGCCCCGGCCATCACCCTCTGCGCGTCTTTCTTCTACCGTTCCCGGAGCTGGCCGCTCTGCGACCGGCTCAAAAAGTCGGCGTAGGTGTGGCGGATGCCGTTTTCCAGGTCGTAGCGGGGCCGCCAGCCGGTGGCCAGCAGGCAGGAGCTGTCCATGAACTTGCGGGGCGTCCCGTCGGGATGGGTGGCGTCCCACGCCAGTTGGCCTTGGAAGCCGGTGACGCGGGCGATCAAGTGGGCGAGTTCCAGGATGGAGACATCGGAGCCGGAACCGGCGTTGATCCAGTCGGGCGGGTTGTCCATTTGCAGCACCGCCAGGATCGCTTCGGCCAGGTCGTCCACGTGGAGGAATTCGCGGCGGGCCACGCCGGTGCCCCAGAGCGTCACCACGGGCGCGCCCGTCTCCTTGGCCTCGTGGAAGCGCCGCAGGAGCGCGGGCAGGACATGGGAGTTTTCCGGGTGGTAGTTGTCGCCCGGGCCATACAGGTTGGTGGGCATGGCGGAGTGGAAGCAGACGCCGTATTGTTTGCGGTAATACTGGCAGAGCTTCAGCCCGGCGATCTTGGCGATGGCGTAGGCTTCGTTGGTTTGCTCCAGCGGCGAGGTGAGCAGACAGTCCTCCTTCATCGGCTGGGGGGCTTCCCTCGGGTAAATGCAGGAGCTGCCCAGGAAGAGGAGCCGCCGGGCGCCGTGGGTCCAGGCTTCGTGGATCACGTTGTGGGCGCTGGCCAGGTTCACATGCAGGAACTCGGCCGGGTAGGTGGCGTTGGCGTGGATGCCCCCCACTTTGGCGGCGGCCACGATGACCGCCTCGGGCTTTTCCTGGGCGAAGAAGGCCCGCACGGCGGCTCCGTCGCACAAATCCAACTCCTGGTGGGTGCGCAAAATCAGGTTGTGAAAGCCCCGGCTTTGCAGGCAGCGGACAATGGCGGAGCCCACCATGCCGCGATGGCCGGCAACGTAAATACGCGTGGAGGATGGCAGATTCATAAGGGAGGAGACGGGGCGGGGAGACGGGGGCCGTTACTTCCCTTCGATGGAACTGTAGGCCAGTTCGCGCCGGGCCAGTTCCAGGTCGGCCTCGGTCATGATGCGCACGAGTTCCTTGAACTTCACTTTCGGCTCCCAGCCGATCTGGCACCGGAGCTTGGTGGGGTCGCCGATCAGGAGATCGACCTCGCTGGGCCGCTCATAGCGTTCATCATACTTCACGTATTTTTCCCAGTCGAGCCCGAGCAGCCCAAAGCACTCTTCGCAAAATTCGCGGATGGTGTGGGTTTCCCCCGTGGCGCAGACGTAATCGTCCGGCTTCTCCTGCTGGAGCATCAGCCACATTACCTCCACGTATTCCTTGGCGTAACCCCAGTCGCGTTTGGCGTCCAGGTTGCCCAGATAGAGGTCGTTCTGGAGGCCCATTTTGATGCGCGTGGCGGCGCGGGTGATCTTGCGGGTCACGAAGGTTTCGCCCCGGCGCGGGCTTTCGTGGTTGAAGAGGATGCCGTTGGAGGCGTGCAGGTTGTAGGCTTCGCGGTAGTTGGCGGTCAGCCAGTAGGCATAGACCTTGGCGCAGCCGTAGGGGGAGCGCGGGTGGAAGGGGGTGGTCTCCCGTTGCGGCACTTCGTGCACCTTGCCGAACATCTCCGAGGAGGAGGCCTGGTAGTAGCGGACGTCGCGCGTCAGGCCCGCCTCGCGCACGGCTTCCAGGATGCGCACGGCACCCAGGCCGGTGACGTCGCCGGTGTATTCCGGGATGTCGAAGGAGACGCGCACGTGGCTTTGCGCGCCGAGGTTGTAAATTTCGTCCGGCTTCAAATCGTAGAGGAGCTTGATCATCTGGACGGAGTCGGCCAGGTCGCCGTAATGCAGGAAGAGATGCGCCCCTTTGGCGTGGGGATCGTTGTAGATATGCTCGATGCGGCTGGTGTTGAAAGTCGATGCGCGGCGGATGACGCCGTGAACCTCATAGCCCTTTTGCAGAAGGAGTTCCGCGAGATAGGAACCGTCCTGTCCTGTAATGCCCGTGATGAGTGCTTTCTTCATGGAGGGATATTTAAGCCTAGGGGAATCGCTTTGTCATTGCGCAAACACGCAAATTTGATTTAAGAAAATGCGCAACCCATCCATCCAGCCATGCGTAAAACGCCCCCCAAAACCGGCAAAAGAGCCCGGCGCGCGCGCCCGGTGGTGGCGGCCGCCTTTCCCTCGCTCACGGAAACCGAGCTGGCTCTTTTGGACGGGCTGCGCGAGCGGCTGGCGGGCCGTGCGGAAATCCTGGTCCTTACCGGCGGCTATGAAGGCGTGCTGAGGCAACTGGCGGAAATGCGGGAACTGGCGGGGATGGTGGGCGATTTTGTCAGCGACGCGTGGTTGAAGTCCCTTTGCGCGCAAGGGGTGAAGGCGGTGCAACTGGCCCACTGTTCACGCATGGAGACGGTGGTCAACATCGCGCCCGACTTTGCCGCCATGGGGCGCGGCGCGGCCCGGGCGCTGCGGGCCAATGGGGCCCGGGCGCTCGCTTTTATCGGCGCGCCCGGCCAGTATGCCTCGCGCGAGCTTGGGGAGGGGTTTGCCGCCGGGCTGGCCGCCGAAGGGAGGCTGATCTCGACGGTAGCCACGCTGGCGCAGATCCGGGAATTCCTGCGTCCGCTGCCCCGGCCGCTGGGGCTCCTGGCCGCCTCCGACCGCCTGGCGCGCCTGGCCGTGCAGGCGGCGCGCGAGCTGCGGTGGCGGGTTCCCGAGGAGCTGGCGGTGATCGGCGTCGGCAACGCCCGGCTCGAATCGCTTTATGCGGGGATCGCCCTTTCCAGCTTTGAACTCCCTTGCCGGGAACTGGGGCGGCAGGCAGCCTCCGCGCTTCTGGCCGCGCTGGATGGGCGCCGCGCGGCGGCTCCCGGCCCGCCGCCGCCCGTGGGCATTTTGCACGAGCGCGCGAGCAGCCTGCGTTATCCCAGCGGCCTGGAGCGCGCCTTGAGCTACGCCCGCAGCAACTTGGACGAGCCGTTGCAGGTGGCTGATTTGTGCCGGGTGGCCGGGATGTCGCGGCGTTCGCTGGAAACCGCCATCCAGAGCGCCCACGGCACGAGCCCGTCGCGTTACCTCCAGGCGCTGCGGCGCGAGCGAGCCCAGTCGCTTTTGCGGACCACGCAGGCGGGCATCCGGGCCATCGCGCAGGCGTGCGGCTACGGGGAGCCGAGCGTCTTTTCCAACGCCTTCCGCCGCTGGACGGGCGTCAGCCCCAGCGGCTACCGGATGGCTCGCCGCTAAGCTTTAGAGCGGCTTAAATTTTGTTGTTTACACGCTGCTCGCAAATCATCGGCTACATCTCAACTTAAAACGCTCTAGCCGTAGCGCAGCGCTTCGATGGGGTCGAGGGAGGAGGCTTTCCACGCCGGGTAGAGGCCCGAGAGAACGCCGATGCCCAAGGCAAAACTGAAGGAGATGGCCACGGCGGAGAAGGTCACCACGGGGGCGTTCTCGGCGGGCGAAAGCAGGATGAGCAATTGCATGAAGCCCGCGGCCGCCAGGAGGCCCAGGATGCCGCCGATGAAGCCGATCACGCCGCTTTCCACCACGATCTGGACGAAAATATCCCGCTGTCGCGCGCCGATGGCCCGCCGAACGCCGATTTCCCGGATGCGCTCGGTGATGCTGGCCAGCATGATGTTGGTGATCCCGATGCCGCCCACCAGCAGGCTGATCCCGGCGATCAGGCTGCCGCTGGTGCGGGTGGCCCGGACGCTGGATTCAATGTTGTCAAACCACTCTTCGCGCGTGTCGAAGCCGAAGTCGTCGATGCCCCGGTGGGTGCGCTCCAGGACGGCGCGCACCTGGTTGATCGTCTCTTCAAAGAGGGCCAGATCGCCTACGCGGAAGGAGAGGCGGTCGAGATTCCGGTTGGGGATCCCATCCGCGTTGGAGGCGGTGCGGAAGTCATTGAACATCGTGGAAATGGGGATGAGGATGGCGTGGTTTTTCTGCCAAAAGGTATCGTGGTTGACCGCTTTTTTTTTCGTTTTGCCCATGCGGCGCGCGCGCCGTTCGTTCTGGGCGGCGAAGACCCCGGCGGCCTGTTTGCGCTTGGCGGAATCGCTTTCGGAAAATGCCAGCGTGCCGACGACCCGGTAGGGGATGCCGTTGATGCGGATCACTTCCCCCAGCGGCACGTAGCCCGGGGTTTCGGGCCAGAGTTCGCCCGCCACATCGGCCCCGATCACCACCGCGCGCGTCACCCGGTCCACGTCGGTTTGCGAGATCATCCGCCCGGCGGCGATTTCAAACTGGCCCACTTCCCGGTATTCCGGGCAGGCCCCGGTGGCCAGCAGGCGGATGGTTTTGTTGGAGCGGCTGATGGCGGCACCCATGTTCATCTCCGGGGAGACCAGTTCGACCAGCGGGGCGCCTTTGCGTAGCGCCTCCACGTCGTTCATCGTGCGGCCGGGGGAGAGGAAGGCGAGGTCTTGGAATTCCTCCGAGGGGTCTTTGTTGTTGATCTCCGCCCGCTCGACGCCGCCCGACGCGGCGAGCGTTTCGCGCATCCCGCGCGCCGTTCCCTCGGTCAGCGCGAACATGGCCATGAGGCTGGATACGCCCAGGATGATGCCGAGCATGGTCAGGAAGCTGCGGAATTTGTGGGCGGCGATTTCCTTCAGCCCGATGAGCAGCCCAAACCAGAAGTTCATGCGTTCGCCCCCTTTCCGGGATGCGCCGTGGGAAGCAGCGGGGCGGTGGCGGAAACCTGCGCCTCCACGCCGACGCGAATCCGGCCGTCACGCATCTCAATGCGCCGGGGGAGCCGCGCGGCGATGGTGTTGTCGTGGGTGACGATGACGACGGTGCGCCCGCTTTCGGCCAGTTCCCGGAAGAGGGTCAAAATCGCCTCGCCGGTGTGGGAGTCGAGGTTGCCGGTTGGTTCGTCGGCGAAGACGATTTTCGGGTTGTTGACGATGGCCCGGGCGATGGCCACGCGCTGGCACTGGCCGCCGCTCAACTGGAGCGGCGTGTTGTGGACGCGGTGCATCAGGCCCACCCGTTCGATGGCCGCCAGGGCCCGTTCGCGCCGGACCCGCCCCGGCACGCCCGCGTAGACCATCGGCAGTTCCACGTTGCGCAACACGTCAAACTTGGGCAGCAGGTTGAAGGACTGGAAGACGAAGCCGATCTTCGCGTTGCGCATGGCGGCCAGTTCGTTGCTGCTGGCGCGGGAAACGTCGATGCCGTCGATGATGAGGCTGCCGCTGGTGGGCGTGTCCAGGCAGCCGAGCAGGTGCATGAGGGTCGATTTGCCCGAGCCGCTCGGGCCGATGATGGCGAGGAACTCCCCTGCTTCGATGGAAAGGGTGACGCCGTCGAGCGCGGCGATTTCCTGGCCACCGATGTGGTAGGTCTTGCGGATATCGTGGAGTTCGACGAGGGCCATTCGTGGAGAGACTATAGAGGGGGAGACGGCGGGTGGATTACGATTGCTTATCCAGCACGCGCGGCTCGACGGCAAGGATGTGCTCGCCGACTTTGAGGCCCTCTTTGATTTCCGCATAGTCGAGGCCGACGACGCCGAGGACGACTTCCCGCGCCTTCGGGGTGTTCCCCTCCAGCACGTAAACCACCCGGCGGTCGTTGATTCCCCGGAAGACGGATGAGACTGGGACGCTCACGGCCTGGTTGGCGTGGGCCACCGGGACCGTCAGGTTGACCATCATGCCCGGCCGCAGCCGCGGGCTGGGCTTGAGGATGGAGGCCTGGATCTGGAACCCTTTGACGCCGTTCTTGATCGTCGCCACCGGCGCGATAAAGCAGATGCGCGCCTCCATGGTTTCCTGTTTGATCGATTCCATGGTCAGCTTGACCAGTTGATTGAGTTGCAGCAGCGCCACGTCCACCTGGTTGACGTTGGTGGTGACGAGCAGCTTGGACAGATCGGCCACGGTCATGAGCGTCGTGCCCGAGTTGACGCTCGCGGCCGGCACCACCACCTGTCCCTCGATCACCGGCACTTGCAGGATGGTTCCGTCGGCGGGGGCGACGATCCGCGCCTTGCTGATCTCGTCGTTCACCGTCTGGAGCTTGCGCTGGGATTTGGCCAGCTCGTTTTTGGCGATGTCCAGGTCGCTTTCCAGGTTGTCGAACGCCTCTTTGGTGATCAGCTTGGCTTTGTAGAGTTCCTTGCCCCGGATGTCGTGATGCATGGCGCGGTCCACGCCCAGTTGGCACCCGGCGATCTCCTCCATGACGCTGGCTTTCTGGTTTTGCAGATCGGTGTCGTCGATTTCGCAGAGCGGTTGCCCCGCCTTCACGGTCTGGCCCGGCTCCACGTGGAGTGCCTTGATCTTGCCGCCGACTTCCGATTTCACTTCGAGCTGAAACTCCGGGGCGACGTCTCCCGACACGTCGATGGAATAGTCCACATCCCGGCATTCAGCCGTCACAATATAGCGTTCGGGTATTTCCTGCGCCCTCGGCTCTGCAAACTGCTTCCAGTACGTGCCGAGGCCCTTGTGGTCCGCGGCAAGCCAGAACACGAAAAGCAGGAGGAGGGGGATCAGGAAAATCGCAGAGATTTTCTTCATTGCCCCCATCAAACCATATCCTTCCCCAAAAGGAGCAACAAAAAAACGGAGAAGAATTATTTTTCCACGCGCCCGGCCAAGGAAGCTACTCCTGGCCGTGGGGGCCGGAGGCTTGCTGTTCCTCGCGCCGCGACTCGTCCGTGCGGTCTTCCATGATGTGGGCGGCCCAATCGAGCGCGGAGCTGGCGGGGTCCCACGTGTCCACAAACGACTCCCGGCCTGAGAGAAGCGCCTCCATCCGGTGCTGCTGGTAGGCGAGTTCCGTGGCCAGCGGCAGGTAGACCTCGCGCGCGCCGGTTTCGTTCGGGTAATCGAAGAGGCCGTTGTAACAATGCCGCCCGTCCTCCCAGCCCGGGTGGTTCACGATGGGGTAGAGGCAGATGCCCTCCACCGGCACGCCCTGCGCGATGGCCGCCGCCGCCTCGTTGGTGATGTAGCGCAGCCAGGCCGGGCGTGTCTCGTCCTCGATCCCCGTTTCGGCCACGAAAAGCGGCCGCCCGTAGCGTTCATACACCTCCGCCAGCATCCAGCGCACGTGCCGGTAGCGCGGGTCCGACGGCGGGATCATCGAGCCGTGGCCGCCCGGGTAGCGCCACTGGTTGTGGATGTAATAATTGACGCCGACGACGTCCAGATAATCGGGCCGGCCTCCCAGCTCCGGCTCCAGCCGCCCGGCCAGCATGTCCCAGCCGTCAAACTGGCATAAGCGGGCCGCCTCGGCCGGGAGTTCGTCTTCGGGGCGGTTGCGGTGCGGCACGATGTGGATGATCGGGTCCGCCTGGAAAAGCCGGGTTGCCGGAGCCACCTCCCTCAACGCCTGGATGCCCGCCACGCTGGCTCGCACGAGTTGCCGTTTGAGTTCCGCCCCGCGCCCCCGGGCGAACGGGTGCATGATGCCCGCCTCCCCGGCCGCCCAGGAGAAAAACGAAATCTCGTTGACCGGCGAAACCCACGGGGCCTCCTCCCCCTCCTCCCGGACCAGCCGTGCAAACTCCCGGGCGAACGCCGCAAAGCGGTCCACAAACTCCGGGGAAAAAAGATCCAGCCCGTCGGGGCAGCCGTAGTGGAAAAGATCCCAGACCACCTGCGTTCCCGTTTCCCGCGCCGCGCGCAGCATCGGCAGAAAACTCGCCCAATTGAAATGCCCCGGCCGCTGTTCGATCAAATGCCACCGGAGCCCGTCGCGCGCCGTCCCGATGCCATAGCCCTCCAGTAAGCGGTAATCGCCCGCCGCAAAGCGGTCATGGCGGGTGGCCGCCAGCATGTCCAGGCGGCGGCCGCTGGCCAGGCGGTGAGAGGAACACTCAAACCCGCCCAGGAAAAAACTGTGGAACAACGGATGCGACGCTCTCACCGGAACGGAATCGCGTGGCTCCGCGTCTCCGCGTGTTCCCCCGCCTTCCTTGTCTCCTCCTCTATCTCCTATCGTCTCTTCTTCAGGGCATTCCGGCCAGGAAGGGATTGTGCGCCCGTTCCGCGCCCAGCGTGGTCGCCGGGCCGTGGCCGGAGAGCACCTTTACGTCGTCCCCCAGCGGCAGCAATTTGTCCACAATGCCGGAAACCAGCAATTCCCGGCTGCCGCCGGGGAGGTCCCAGCGCCCGATCCCCCCGGCAAAGAGGACATCGCCCACAAAGAGAACCCGCGCGGCCTTGGCAAAGAAGCAGAGGGAGCCTGGGCAATGGCCCGGCACGTGGAACACCTGGAAGTCGATCCCCTCCAGCGGCAAGGATGGGGTTTCCTCAATCAGAAAATCGGCCGTCACCGGTTCGAGATCCCACGGGAACCCCCAGCGCCGGAAAATCGAGGGATCGCCGAGCATTTCCGCCCCGTCCTGGTGGAACCCCACGCGGCAGCCATGGGCGGCCTTGATCTTCGCCGCCTCCGTGGCGTGGTCCAGATGGGCGTGCGTCAAGAGAAGCGTGCTGACCCGCGCGCCGCGGGCGTTGAGCCATTCGAGGGCTCCCTCCGGCGCGTCCACGAGAATCCCGCCCCGCGCTGTGGGAAGCCAAAAACAATTCGTTTCGAACGGTCCGCCGGTAAAGGTGTCTATATGCATGGCTGGGAGGGAGGGGACGGCAATTTTTGCCGTGACGCAAGTCTCATTTCGGGCGAGTTTATTCCCCGTGGTCCAAAAAGGATTGCGATCTTCTCCATTCCCGCGTTGATTGAACCCTGCTGTTTTCGCACATCCATGAAATCGTTCCGTTCCTTTTGCGCCTTCCTCGCGGCGTTTACTCTTCTTGTCTCCACCACGCCGCGGGCCGCAGCGGAACCTGATCCGAGCCAGATCACCAGTTCCATCGGCCGGGTCCTGGAACAATTCCACTACAGCCGCCACAAGCTCGACAGCGATATTTCCAAGCGGACCCTCCTGCGCTACCTGGAGACGCTCGACTACGCCCACCTTGTCTTCACCCAGCAAGACATCGATGCTTTTGTGGCCAAATATGGCGACGCGCTGGACGACGACATCCTGCTCGGCAACCCGACCCCCGTTTACGAGATTTTCGACCTCTTCCAAAAGCGGGCCCAGAGCCGCGTCGCCAAGGTCAAACAAGCGCTGGAGAACGAGAAGTTCACCTTCAAAAGCAACCGCACCCTGGTTTTGAACCGCCAGAAGGCTCCGTGGCCCAAGGACGAGGCCGAGGCGGACCAGCTCTGGCATGACCGGCTGGAGAGCGAATACCTGGCCCTCAAGCTGGCCGACAAAGCGGTGGAGCCGCCCGTCAAAGTGCTCACCCGGCGCTACGACAACCTGCTGCGCACCGTGCGGGAGCAGACCAACCGCGACGCCGTGGACCAGTTCCTTTTCGCCCTCACCCAGACCTACGACCCCCACTCGGAGTACATGAGCAAGGACGAGTACCAGAACTTCCTGGTCATGATGAAGCTCTCCCTCGTCGGCATCGGCGCGGTGCTCAAGAAAAACGACGACGGCTACACCAAGATCATGGAACTGGTGGTCGGCGGACCGGCCGACAAGGAGGGACATCTCAAAGTGGGCGACCGGATTGTCGCCGTCGCCCAGGGAGACAGGGAGTTTGTGGAGGTCATCGACCTCAAGCTCGACAAAGTCGTGAACATGATCCGCGGCAAGAAGGGGACGCGCGTCCGGCTCCAGGTCATCCCTTCCCACGCCGCCGACCCGAGCGCCCGCAAAATCATCGAAATCGTCCGCGACGAAGTCAAAATCAAAGACCAGGAGGCCAAGGCCTACCTGATTGAAAAACCCGACCCGGCGGGGGGCGAGCCCTACCGGATCGGCTGGATCACGCTCCCCGGCTTCTACGGCGACATGGACGGCTCCAAGAGCACCACCGAGGACGTGCGGATCCTGCTCAAACGGCTCAAAAATGAGAAGATTTCCGCGCTCGTCATCGACATCCGGCGCAACGGCGGCGGCTACCTGACCGAGGCCACCAAGCTGACCGGCCTTTTCATCAAAAAAGGCCCCGTCGTCCAGGTCAAGGACGCCAACGGAAAAATCGAGGTCTTGAGCGCCGAGGAATCGGGCGTCACCTACGACGGCCCGCTGGTCATCCTCACCAGCACGCTCAGCGCGTCAGCCAGCGAAATCTTCGCCGGGGCGTTGCAGGATTACGGCCGCGCCGTGATCGTCGGCGACCACCACACCTTCGGCAAGGGGACCGTCCAGCAGTTGATCCCCGTGGACCGCTTCGTCCAGTTCCTGAGCGGCGCGAGCGGGGAAGCCGGGGCCCTCAAGCTGACGATCCAGAAGTTCTACCGCGTTGCCGGGGGCTCCACCCAATTCCGCGGCGTCGCCTCCGATGTGGTCCTCCCCTCGTTCTGGGATCGCGACGACATCGGCGAATCGGCGCTCAAGAACCCGCTCCCCTACGACGAGGTGCCTCCCGCCGATTACCGCAAATCGCTCAATCAACCCCTCTTTTTGGATGAACTGCGCAGCCGCAGCACCGCCCGCGTGACTGCCAACCCGGAGTTCGCATACATCAACGATGACATCGCCAAGCTCAAAGAGACGCTTGATGGGAACAAATTCTCGCTCAACGAGCAAACCCGGCGCGAGGAGATCGCCAAACAAAAAGCGCTCAAGGAAAAGCGTCTCGCCGAACGGACCAAACGCAAGCCCAAGGAGATGACGGTCTATTCCCTGACGCTCGACAACGTGGACCAACCGCTGGAGCTGGCCAAAAACGACGGCAAAAAGCGGGTGGAACAATGGATGGAGATGGACCAGGCCACCAAGGATAAACTCAAGGCGGATGCGGCCAAGGAGGCGCGGGCGGCCAAGGCCGACGCCGCAAAGAACGAGAAGAAGAGTGCGAAAAAATCGGATCCCGCCCCGGCGGATGCCGATGATTCCGATGACGATCCCGAGTCCGGCGACAACGCCAACGCTCCCGTGGTCGACCCGATCCGGTTGGAAACCCTCAACATTACGGCCGACCTGATCGACCTGCGCAAGCTGCAGAACACCCAGAACACCGCCAAGGCGGAGTAAAGAAAGACGGGGAGACCCTCGCTACGGTGTGATGCCGTTGCGGGTCAGAAACGGTTCCAGGGCTTCCGGGCCGAAGTCCGCGAGGACATTGTCTCCCACCACGAGCGTGGGGGTGAGGCGCTGGCCGGAAAGCCGGATCATGGTTTCGTACGCGGCGCGGTCGGCTTCGACGTCGATTTCCTGGTAACGGTAGCCTTTGGCATCCAGCCAGGCCTTGGCGCGAACGCACCAGGGACACCACGTTTTGACGTAAAGTTGGAGCGGTTCGTCCACGACGGGCAGATTACCCGAATCCGGAGGCGGATGCAAATGGAGCCGCGCCTTGAGCCGCTATTCCGCCTCGGCGCCCTCCTTGGCCCGATCCTCGAACCGGGTGAACTCCTTCAGGAAGGTGAGATCCACGTCGCCCACGGGGCCGTTGCGCTGCTTGGCGATAATCAGCGTGGCTTTGCCCTTGGCGGCCTCTTTGTCCTCGTCGTTGTCGGCGTAGTATTCCTCGCGCATGAGGAGGCCCACCAAGTCAGCATCCTGCTCGATGGAGCCGGATTCGCGCAAGTCGCTCAGCCGGGGGCGGCCTTTGCTGTCGCCCGTCCGGTTTTCGGGATTCCGGTTCAACTGGGCGAGCACGATGATCGGGAGTTCGAGTTCCTTGGCCAGCGCTTTGACGCCGCTGGAAATTTCCGCGATTTCCAGTTGCCGGTTGTCTTGGGCGCGTTTGCTGGTCGATTTGAGGAGCTGGAGATAGTCGATGACGATCAGCTTGATGTCGTGCTGCGCTTTCATGCGCCGCGCCTTGGCCCGCAGTTCCAGGATGCTCAGGCCGGCGGTATCGTCGATGAGGATTTTGCTCTCGGAGATTCTGGCGGCGGCGTGGGTCAGATTTTGGAAATCGCGCTCGGCCATGAAGCCGTCGCGCACTTTGCCCAGGTTGACCTTGGCGCGCGAGCAGAGGAGCCGCTGGACGAGTTGCTGGCTGCTCATTTCCAGCGAGAAGATGGCGACGGCGTGTTTGTGCTGGAGCGCGACGTGCTCGGCGATGTTCATGGCCAGCGCCGTCTTGCCCATGCTGGGGCGGGCGGCGATGACGATCATTTCCGAGGAGTGCAGGCCGTCGGTCATTTTGTCGAAGTCGCTGAAGCCGGTGGGCAGCCCGGTGATCTCGCCCTTGCGCTCGTAGAGTTTTTCAATCGACTCGATGGCGGCGAAAACGGCGTCCTTGATCTGGAAGACCTTGTCGTTGAGGCGGCTTTCGGTGATCTGGAAGACCTTGGTTTCGACCTGGTCGAGGAAGGTGTCGACGTTTTCCTGTTCCTCGTAGGAGCGCTGGGCGAACTCGTTGCAGGTGAGGATGATCTGCCGCAGCGTGTATTTCTCCTTGAGGATCTCCAGGTAATACGCGGCGTTGGCCGCGGTCGGGACAAAGGTGAAGAGGCTGGTGACGAAGGCCGCGCCGCCGACTTTGTCCAGGAGCTGCCGGTCGCGCAGCAACTGCGTGAGCAGGATGAAGTCAATCGGCTTGTTGGCGTCGTAGAGCTCCCGCAGGATGCCGTAGATGATGGCGTTGGCGGGGGCGTGGAAATGCTCGGGCGTGATTTTCTGCTCGACGCATTCAGTAATGACTTCCCGGGGAGAAAGCAGCGCGGAGCCGAGGAGGCCGAGTTCGGCATCCTGGCTCTGTGGTAACATCCGGTGGACATCCGGTGAATAAGTTCCCTTATCCCGGAGGTCCGTGCGCTCTTTTGCCGTTTTTTTCGGCTTGGCCGTCGAGGAAGTTGCGGCCTCGGGAGGCATCGCTTACTTCGTGTGTTTGGCCTTCGGCTTGGCCTTGAAGCCGCCTTCTTCTTCCGCTGCGGCTCCTTCGGCGGACGGTTTCTCTTCGCCCGCCGGTTTGAGCGTGACGTTGAGTTTGGCGGTGACGTCGTGGTGCAGCTTGACGGTCACTTCGTGGGAGCCGCTTTCCTTGAGGGGGCGCTCCAGTTCGATGCGGTGACGGTCGATCTCGACGCCCAGCTCTGCTTTGAGCTTGTCGGCGAGGTCCTTGGCGGTGACCGATCCGAACGCCTTGCCGGTTGCGCCGGTTTCGAGCGTGATGGTGACTTTAAGTTTGTTGATGCGGCGCGCCAGCTCTTCGGATTCGTTCAACTCGGCGGCTTCGCGCTCGGCGCGCTTGGCTTTGAGCTGGTTGATGCGGCGAAGGGTTACAGGCGTCACTTCCAGGGCCTTGCCGGAAGGAACGAGAAAGTTGCGGGCATAGCCGCGCTTGACTTTGACAACGTCAGCTTCGGCGCCCAGCGACGCGATCTTTTCAGTGAGAATAACTTCAGTGGTTGGCATAATTCGTCTCCCGGCCTGGAAATTGCGGGGCGTTCTTAGTAGCCGGGACGGAGGCGGCTGTCAACGATACGGTTGAAGAATCTTTCTTTTCGGGGGCGGGGGAGGATTGCGGGGCTGCCGGGGCGGGGGCGCCGCCGTCGATAATGACGGTCATTCCCTCGGTGATCATCGCGGCGAGCCGGATGGCGTCCCAGTTGGCCAGCCGGATGCACCCGTGGCTGGCGGCGCGCCCGATGGTGAAGGGCTGGTTGGTGCCGTGGACGCCGATGCCGGGCCGGTTCAAGCCGCACCAGAGGACGCCGACGGGGTTGGAGGGGCCGGCGGGGAGGTTGAAGAAGTTGCTGGTGCGCACGCCATGGTTGAGCACCCCTTCGTCATGCCGGAACCAGGGGAGCGTGGCGATGCCGAGGATCTTCCACGTCCCGGCGGGGGCCGGGAGTTTCTCGGAGCCGGGGGTGATCGGGTAGGAGGCGAGGAGTTTCTCTCCTTCCACCAGGTCGAGCATCTTTTCTTTCGTGTCGATGCGGAGCTGGCGGGCCTTGAAGGCGGGAACGGGGGGGAGTTTGCCGATTTCCCGGACGGCTTCGATTTTGAAGGGGGTGACGTTGGGGACGAAGAGGGTGTCGCCCGGCTTGAGGGCTTCGAGGTTCTTGTCCCGGTTGATTTTGGCCAGGAACTCCGGGTCGCTATGGTAGCGTTCGGCCACGAAGAGCAGGAGCGAGGGGTAGAGGAGTTTTTTAAGCTTGGATTGCTGCTCCGGGGTGCGTGGCACATCGCCGACAAAGTTCAAATCCCCGGGGGCGATGGTGTAGGTGGCGTAGATCGGGTTGACGCTTGCGAGCGGGAGCTTTACGGCGTCTTCCAGCGCGCCGGTGGCGGGCAGCCCGTGGGCTTTTTCATACCGGCTGAGCGCTTTGAGGGTGAATTCCTTGGCGCGGCCGTCGATTTTCCCGGGGCCGAAGTTCTTCTGGTCGAGGAAAATCTGCACCTGCACGGCCAGTTCCCGTTCGCCCGCGGGGATGGCCACGGCCACGGGGGTTTCCCCTTCAGCCGCGCAGACGGGCTTGGTTTCGGGGACGACGGGGCCGAGAGGGGCGGTGGGGGTTGGCGCGGCCTGTGTGCCTTGGGAGCCCGGCGCGGGGGGAGGGGTGACCCCCTCTTCGACAGCGGTGCCGGGCTGTTGGGCGAGAGCCCCGGCGGCGAGGAACATCAAGGGAGCGAGACAAGACAAGAACTTCATACAATGAGGGAAAGAGCGCCCGGTAGTCTTGGCGCGATTTTGGCGGGAGTCAACTTGCGGATGCGGAAAAGTGCGATCCAGGGGGTAAGGGGAACGCTGAGGAATCCTTCAGGAAACGCTCAAAAACGCACATCCGGCATAGGAGGCGGGGGCGAATCTTTGATGCTTGCCGAAGTCCCGGAGCACATCGAAGCGCTGCTGGCCATTGGCCCCGAGGGAGCCGCCGCCGCGATGAGCGACGAGCAGCTCCAAGCGTCGCTCGTCGAATGGGCAGGGATGCTGGCCGACAAGCCGCCCTACACGCAAAAAGCAATTCTTGGCAACCTGGCCATTTTCATCAATGAATTGTCCCGCCGTCTGAACGAGGTCCGGAATAAAGCGGCGCACGAGCCACGAACAAAAACCACGAAGGAATCATGAACCAATTTCATCAACAGCCTGTTCCCGGAAACCCCAGAAAGGTGATCAACAAACGCGGAGCCTGGTGTCCACACTGCGGGAACCGCAACAGCTATCGTTCCTCCAGTGGCGTGGGATGCCTGACCTTGGGTATCTTGTTCATCAGCATGATCGGCATCCTCTTTATTCCCTTCCTTCCGAAATCCTGGCATTGCCGCGAATGCGGGCACATCTGGAAGTAGCCGCGACGCATCGGCTGATAGTTCGCAACGATCCCGCGGCGCTGCCGCGAAATACATTCCCCACCCTGGGCAACACAAGCCCAGCGCGGGGAATTTTTTTGCCTTGGGGGACCTGTTCCAAACTTTGTGCATCACCCTTTTCTCTTTGGTCCTTTGGCGGGAAAGCCTGAAACACCGGGTGGCTCTCGTAAGTGCTTGCCTATGAGGGGTTCAAAGTAACTCCAACTCAATCAAGCCTGTTCCAACCTTTCTGCGTGGTCGTGCTTCGCGGCCCCGACGTGTTTTCATCCCTCGCAAGCTTGGGATGACAAGCACGTTGGGCAGATGGATGCTTCTCTTTGCGCCTTTGCGTGAGAATTGCTTTGTGTGAACCTGCCAAAACTCTCCTTTGCAGAAGGCGGGAAGGGGTGTATAGGTTCCGCATGATTCTCCTCGGGTTTTTCACCAACCTCTTCCAAGGGGCGGATGGCATCATCCTTCTCTTCCTGGTGCTTTTGCTTTTTGGAGCCAAACGCCTGCCGGAACTCGCCCGGGGCCTGGGCTCCGCGATCAACGAATTCAACAAGGCCAAAGACGACGTGCACCGGCAGATCACCCAGGCGGCGGAGCCGATGCCTGGCGCGCCCGTGACGCCGCCTGCCGCTGCTCCCGCCCATCTGGAAGGGGAGCCTGTTTCCCAGCACCCCCTCCCGCCGCAGCAGCCTCCGGCAGCATAGGCTATTCTTTGGCTCCCGGGTTCCGCGTGCCATGAAGCGCCTCCTCCTGATGCTCCTTGGCGTTGGGATTTCCGCCGGAGCCGTCTCGGGCCGCGATGTGGTGTTCGCGGGCTACAACCTGGAAAACTACGCTCCGCTCGCGGTTCCCGGCGCGAACGCCCCGGGGCGTCCCGGCAAGACAGCCGAAGCCGCCGCGGCGGTCGTTCAGGTGATCGGCGAGATCAGCCCCGACATTCTCGGCGTGTGCGAAATGGGGGCGGCTCCGCAGTTCGCGGAATTCCGCCAACGGCTCGACGCGGCCGGGATGGGATATTGCGATGCCGAGTGGGTGGAAAGCGCCGATCCGAGCCGGCACCTCGCCCTGGTGAGCCGCTTTCCCATTGTCGCTCGGCAGTCGGTGGCCGACGCTCCCTATGAATCCGGCGGCGTCCGGTGCAAAGTCCGGCGCGGCTTCCTGGACGTCACCGTGCAGATTGCCCCCGCCTGCCGCCTGCGGATCGTGGGAGCCCACCTCAAGTCCAAACTGGCTTCGCCCGGCGGCGGCGGCGCGGATTTGGAACGCCGCCAGGAGGCCCACTTGCTGCGCCAACATATTGAGGAGATCCTCGCGGCCGATCCCGCCCTGCCGCTTCTGGTCTTTGGCGACTTCAACGACACCAAGGAGCAGCCGGCGATCCAGGAAATCCTGGGTGTCCGGGGAAGCCCGCAACGGCTGACCGAACTCCGGCTGGCCGACGCCGTGGGCGACCGCTGGACGTATTATTGGAAAACGGACGACGTTTACTCGCGGATCGATTTCCTTTTCGTCAACCGAGCGCTCGCTCCGTGGGTGGTTCCTGCCCGGAGCGGCGTCCACCGTTCGCCCGTTTGGAACCAGGCCAGCGATCACCGGCCCGTTTTTGCCACCCTGCATCCTTCCGCCGCTCCTGCCTCCTCCCTGCCATGAATCTCTGCCGCCTGGTTCCGCTCCTGTTTTTGATGGCCGCCCTCGCTGCCGCACCGGTTCTCGCGGGGGAGGCCGAGGCCGATTGGCAGGCCGTGCTGGCTCTGGAAGCCGGTCCCCCCGCCAAGGAGATCCATTCCCGGGAGGAGGCGCGCGCCCTTGTCCTGGCGCATCTGGCCCGGCAGGAGGGCAGCTTGCGCGCGTACCTGCAAGCCCACCCCGCCGGCCTCCATACCGTGGACGCCCAGTTGCGGCTGGCTCGCCTCTACGGCACCCGGTGTGATTTTTCCGGGAATCCGGCCGATTTTGCCACGGCGCTGCGGGTATTGGATGAAGCGTTCCGGACGGCTCCCATGGATCGTCGCGCCGACTTCGATTTCACCAGGATCACTCTCTCCATGCACCGCATTGCCAGCCCCGGGGCTCCCGGCGGCGACCCGGAATGCGAACGGCTCGCGGCGCAGGCGGCCGCCTTCCAGGAACGCTACCCCGGCGACCGGCGCATCGGAGCGTTGTTGGCCGAAGTGGCCACGTTGTTCGACGCCCAGCCCCGGCGCAAGGAGGAACTCCTGCGCCAGGCCCTCGCCGCCGCCCGCACCCCGGAGGTGCGCGCCCGGGTGGAGGACGACCTGCATCGGCTCTCTCTCCTTGGGCAGCCCCTTTCCGTGCGCGGCGTAACGGCGGACGGCGTGGAAACCGGCCTCGGCCAATACCGAGGGCGGGTCGTGCTCCTTTATTTTTTCGCAAGCTGGTCCCCGCCCGGCATGGCGGGACTGGACTCCCTCGAAGCCCTGCGCAAGCCGTTTGCCGGGGAGCCGCTGGAGGTCCTCGGCGTCAGCCTCGACACCTCCCGGGAGGCTCTGAGAACGGCCCTGCACGCCCGCGGGATCACCTGGCCCGTCCTCTTTGAGGAGAAGGGGTGGAAAAGCCCGCTCGTGCGCGGCCTTTCCCTCAACGCTCTGCCTGCCTTCTGGGTGATCGACCGCCGGGGCGTCCTGCGCAGCCTCAATGCCCGGGTGGATGGGGTGGCGCTGCTGCGGGAGTTGTTGAAGGAGAAGTAACGAGGCTTTTCAAGAGCATCTGGGAACGGATGCCCGCGCGAAGAACCCACCGGAAAGTTGAGAATGGGGTGGACGACGGGGCTCGAACCCGCGACAGCCAGAACCACAATCTGGAGCTCTACCGACTGAGCTACGTCCACCATTTTCCCCGCCATTGTTGGCGAGCCGCATCGCCCGCCGCGCCGGGAAACCGGAGCGTCAAGGGAAGCGAGGGGAGGAAGATTACCCCGGAATCCAAAAATCGGAAATGAAAAAGCGCGCCGGGGTGGAAAATTTTTGCCGCACAGCTACATCTCAATTCAAAACGCCCTAATCGCCGGAGCAATCGTTCGCGGCAGCGCTTGGTGCCACAAGAGCGGGCGCCGGTTGGGAGCGCATTCTCCTCAAGACCCATTTCCCAAGTTCGATGCCGGGCAACTCCACCAAACGGTGGAAAAGCCAGGAGACAAGGAAGAGGAGGGGGCAAAAGAGCAGAAGGCAGAGGCTGATCGCCAGCGGGGAAAATGCTTGCGCCGGGAATGCCGCCCGGGTGGCTTTTGCCAGGAACGCGAGCAGGGGGCCGTGCAGGAGATAAATGCTGTAGCTGACCACGCCGACTTGGCGCAGCCCATGACACCAAAACCGGGGCAGCGGGGCGGGAACAGGGGGATGGGAGAGGAGGTGGGCGACCGCTGTCGCCGTGGCGAGGGAGACGCAGGGGAAGAGAATAAAATAGAGGGGTTTCACCGTATAGGCGAGGGCCGCCAGGCAGGGCCAAAGCCACAGGGGCCACTTGGCAAGAAGGAGGGGGCGCCCCTGTAAATAGTCGTCCGCGATCTTGGCTCCGATGGACCAACTCAACCAGTAGGAAAACGGGGAGGCGGAGACCCAATAGGGCGCGGCGATCACGCTGGCCAGGACCCGCAGGGACATTTCGATCCCCCCCGTGATGAGCAACGCCTGATTCCATCCAAAGCGCCGCACCAGCAGAAGCAGCAGCGGATAAATGAGGTAAAGTTGCACCTCCACGCCGAGGGTCCAGAAGGCCCCGTTGATTCCGTAAAACGAACGCGGGTCGAGATTGTGGACCATCAGGACATGGCTGAAAAACTGGGCGATGTTGATGGACGAATTCAAGGCCAGCCTCGTCAATGGAAACAGGAAGGCGAAGAAACAGAGGGCGGCGAAGTAGGGCGGATAGATGCGGAAAAAACGGCGCACGAAGAATACTTTGTAGCCCTTCCGTGACGACTTTTCGTGGCTGAGATGAATGCAAAACCCGCTGACGAAGAAAAAGATGGCCACCCCTATGAACCCATAGGAAAAGGGCATGACGGTAAGGAAAAAGTGGTGCCAGTTCCCATCGGTAAAGCTCAGCCTCGACTCCATCTTTTGCAGTCCGCCGTAGCTTTCGATCAAGAGATGGAAACCGACCACCAGCAGAATGGCGAGCGCCCGGAGGTAGTCGATAAAGACGATATGATCGCCCGTCGGCATGGCGGGTTTTTCTAATGTTGTGTTCATCTGCTTAAGAATCCACTGAACAATCCCGCAGCGTTTGCCAAATTATTTCTGGCATTGTGCCCCGCTAACAGCCTGTTGAAAAAAGGCAAAGGCCATGTTGCGTATTTCAACAGGCTGCTAACCAAGGGAACCGCTGAATAAATCCCCAAGGACCATCTGCGGGCGATTTTGTCGTCTGCCGCCACCGCTCCGCCGATTGCATAGCGCCCGATGACGTTTGCGGCCTGCATCTCGTTCAAGACGCGGAGTGTCTTTTCCATACTCATGGGTGAAAGGTTCAGCGGTTCAGGGCTGGCACGGGGGGACGCGTACAAGAAAATGGCTGCCTCACTAGGACTCGAACCTAGACAAGCAGATCCAGAATCTGCTGTGCTACCATTACACCATGAGGCAATTGCGCGAGGCTTTGGGAGCCCCTTCCCGTTCCTTTGCAGGCGGGGTCTGCATTAGGTAGCTTGAAACGGCCGGGGCCGCAATAGATTTTTCGGTAAAACGCCCCCCGCTTCTGGGAGAATGCGTCCGCGCGTCTCCCATCACCCGCTTTATCTTTTCTTCAAATACCCGCCGTAGGTGATGGCGGCCCGGTCTTCCAGGGCCCGGGCGATGAGGGTTCGGATTTGCCGCCAGACGGCGGGGTGCTGCCGGTCGGTCGGGTGGATGCCGATGCGCAAGAGGTTGCACGTTTGCAGCCGCCGGAAAAGGTAGGCGTTCCACGCCCGGCTGGCGATGCGCCGCCACCAGCTCCGGCTGCTCCAGACGAGGGATTGCGAGGTGTGCCGGATGCCGGTGGTGTAGTCGAAGATGCCGCCGATGCGTGTGGTGTAGGCGATGCCCAGGCGCTGCAAGGCGCGGTCCGCCCCGTCGCTCAGGAGCCACGCGGGGGCGACGAATCCCTGGGGGTCGAGCCCGACTTTGTGGAATTCCTGCCGCGCCTGGCTGACAATGCGCAGGGCGTCGGCGCCCGGGATGTCGAAGAATTCGCCTTCGCCCGCGGTGTAGTAGCGGGTGGCCAGCTTCGCTTTGAGGGTTTCTCCGGCCCGCTGGTCGCGCCGGTGGAAGTAGCCGTGGATGGCCACTTCGTCGCCCTGGGCGACGCGCTCGCGCAGCCAGGCGCAAAATTCGGGGTGATCGAGAAAGTGCCCTTTGCAGTGGTGGTCGGGGATGACGAGCAGGGTGACTTTGCGGACTCCCAGTCCGGCAAGGTCGGCCAGCATGGCTTCGGTGGCTTCGCGGGTGAGGGGGGAGACGTCGTGGATGGAGACGACGAGGTCGCGGTGGGGGCGCACCGCCGCTTGATGGGGGGCGGGAGGCCGGGTTCTCCGTTTGCGGTTGGCGGGGGTTGTTCTCTGTGCTGTGCTTTCTAGATCTGCATCCATTGTCAAAAAGGCGGGCTATCGGGTGTGCCTGCGGCGGCGCCAGAGAAGGCCGGCGGCGAGGAGGCTGGCCACGGCGCAGGCTTGGGAAAAGCGTTCGCCGTGGCGGGTGTAAAATGTTTGGGGAGCGCCGGCCGGGGGCACCTGGATGGAGCCGGCGAGCACGCCTTCGGCAAAGGGGGTGCCGTCGGGCTGGAAGGTGTTGGTGATGCGGCCCCGGGAGTCGATGAAGGTGGTGACGCCGGTGTTCGCGGCGCGCAGGAGGGGGCGGTGGTTTTCGACGGCCCGGAAGCGGGCATTGGCCAGGTGTTGTTCCGCCCCCTGGCTTTGCAGGAACCAGCCGTCATTGGTGATGTTGATGAGGAGTTGGGCTCCGTTTGCGACGAAGTGCCGGGTGAGGTCGCCCAGGGTGTCCTCAAAGCAGACGAGGGCGGCGGCGTCCAGGCTGGGGTTGTTGAGGTGGAGGAGGGTGTAGGCGTCGCCGGGGGTAAAGTCGCCGGGGACGAGGTCGCCGATGATCCATTCAAAGGGGGGGAAGGCTTTGCGGAAGGGGATGTATTCGCCAAAGGGGACGAGGTGGATTTTCCGGTAGATCTGCGGGGCGTTGCGGCCGGGGGCGAAGAGGGCGGCGATGTTGTAGTCGTGCCGGGCCTCGTCGGAGCCGAGGCTCCCCAGCACGAAGTTGACGCCGCCGCGTTCGGCAATGCCGGAGACGAAGCGGTAGATTTCCCCGATGTCGAGCGCTTCCGGGGTGGACGCCTCGGGCCAGAGGAGGAGGCGGGGGCGGGTGGCCAGCGCGCTTTCCGTCAGCGCGGCATAGCGTTCCAGGATGTGATCTTCAAATGCGCGGTCGAATTTCTGGTCCTGGGGGATGTTGGCCTGCACGGCGGCGACGCGCAGGGGGGCGCCCCCCGCGGGAGCCGGGGCGAAGATCGTCCGCACGCCGTAGCTGAAAACCGCGGCGATCAGCGCCATGCACACGCTGAAATCCCAGTGGGGCCGCAGCCGCCGCGTGTGGGCTTCGGCGAGGAAACGGCGCACCGTGAGGACGGCGATGCCGTTCGCAAACGCGGCCAGGAAGGAGAGGCCGCCCACGCCGGTGAACGCGGTGATTTGGATCATGGCGAGGTTGGCATGGAGGGAGACCCCCAGGCCGTTCCAGCCAAAACTGAGCGCGCCAAGCCCCCGCAGCCATTCCAGCGCCGTCCAGGCGGCCGCGCCAAGGGCAGCCGCGCCGAGGTTCGCCCCCGAGCGGGTGCAGTCTCCGGCGACGCCCCGGATGGCCGCCAGGAACACGGCCCAGGCCGCCGGGAACAGGGCCAGGTAAAACGGGAGCAAAAACCAGCCCGCAACCGTGACGGTGGTCAGCCACGAAAAGACCCCCCAAAAGAAAACGAGCCCCGCGGCATACCCCAGCAGCGCCGCTCTTTTCAGGCTGACGGAACCTCCAAACCAGACGGCCGCGATCAGCGGGGTGAGGGCGATCCAGCAGAGCCAGGCTTGATTCCATCGCGGGAAACACGCCGTCAGCAGCAGGCCGCTGAGAATGGCGGCCGCCCAGGGCCAGAAGCGCAAGGTTTTCACAGGGGAAATTATTGCCGCCGGACGCGCTTGACCGGTTCTTTTGGGGGGTCCATCGCCTCCCGCAACGCTTTGACGTAACCGGTGTTGACGGCAAAGGCGGTGGAGTCCAGGTCTTCCACGTGATCCAGATCGGGGGTGGCGGTGATGTAACCGAGCGTGACCATGGTTTTCAGGCATTCGGCCAGATCGTTGTCGCTCATCCGGCCGACGCGCCCTTTCAAATCGCAGCCCGGCATCGGCGTCCCGGAAAAACCGAGCGCGCGAAGAATGCCGATTTCGCCACCATCAAGGTTGATTCTACTCATGAAAAAATCGTGTGCCTCTTGTATGCGCCATGTTGCGCCCCTCTGCAAGGAGGGTGTTGCCGGAGCGTGGGCGTATGCGCTGTTTTTTGTAAAACTTGGTTCAATCTTTGCTCTTCTGGATTTTTACGTTGATTCTCGCGCGTTGTCTCCCCTATCCCTGGCGGAATGGCAGACAGACCCAGCAAAGTATGGAGATTGGCTTTGGCGGCTGCTCTGGTTCTTTTGGCGATCACCTCTTACATTAAAATCGAGCCTTTCCGGCAAATCGTGGATGCCCAGTGCCCATGGATCAAGCAACAACTCGCGGAACGCGGTATCCGGCTGAAGGAAGCCATGGTGATTCAGACCATTCCCGCCGCCCGTCCCTCGCCCTCCCCGACGCCTTCTCCGGCGGCCACCCCGTCCGTGCAGGCTGCGTCTTCCGCTCCCGTGGCGCCGGCTAGCTCCCCGGCAACGTCTTCTCCCATCGGGGATGCCCCGAAAAACACCGCCGTGGATATCAACCAGCTCGCGGCCAATCGTTCCCTGTGGCCCAAGACCGTCAAGATCAAGCATGCAACATCCTTCCCGGCTGTTGTCGATGGGAAAAGGGTGGGGGAGATCAATGTTCCCGCAGGAACGGAAGTGAAGGTGGTCCAGGTCCAACCCGATAAAATCGGCGTCGCCTACAGCCCGGACGGCAAAGTGGCCAACCTGGGCGGCGCATGGTTGAAAACCGCCGATACCGATCTGATCGAACGGGTGCAGGCGGGCCGGTAGCGCCGTTATTCCAGCGCAAGCTCCACCCGCTCTTGCCTGGCAATGGAATCGGCCACACCCTGGACGACGCGCATGTAAGCCACTCCGTCCTCAAACGTTGGATGCGGGCGCGGGGCTGCCGGGGCTTTGACTGCGGCGATGAAGTCCTTCTCCACCGCCCAGCTCTTTTGCAATGCGGGAGGGATTTCCTGCGTCTGCGCCACCCGTTCGCCCACACGCCCGGCGGTGATGGTATCGGCGCTGAAATCATACCGGAGCGTACCGCAATCGCCATAAATCTCCAGCCGGTCGGTCGGCGCAAACGCCGCCACGCCGCTGAACTCCAGCACCCCTTCCGCGCCGTTTTCAAACTCGGCAAGCACCGTCACCATGTCGGGGATGCGCACCTCGTAGCGGTCCCGCACCGGGTGGACGGTTTTGGCGCGCGCGGTCACGGCCCGGATCGGCCCCAGCCAGCGTTGCAGCACTTCCACGTAAATTCCCAGCGTCAGCACGTTTAGGCCGCTCCATTCGGCCCGCTGCCGCCAGTGTGCAGGGGCGTCAGCGTCCAGGAAGGCGGGCGAAAGACTTTGCAGCCGCACATGGTGCGGGCGGCCCACAAAACGTTCCTGGAGCAGCTTGCGCATCCACAAATCCCCGCGCATCCCGTGCGGCGGCGGGCAGAGCATCGCCACCTGGTGCGGGCGGCTGCGCGCGGCGGCCAACATCTCGCGCGCTTCCTCAAGGTTCATCGCCATCCGCGCCTGGCAAAAGACGTGGCGGCCCGCCTCCAGTGCCGAAACGGACACCGAGGCGTGCAGCGAAGGGGGCGTGCCGATCCAGACAATATCCAAGCCGCGCAGCGCCACCAATTCCGCCCAGTTTTTCAGGGGCGTGGCATGGGGGAGATGCTCGCGGCAGAACCGCTCGGAACTGGCGTAGGTTGAGTTCGAAACGGCGACGATTTCCACATCCGGCATGGCCAGCAACGCAGGCAGATGGCGTTGCAGCACGATGCTGCCGGCACCGACAATCCCGATGCGAAGTTTGGAGTGCTGCATGGCGACGATTGTGGGGAAAAACACCCTTGCGGGTCAAAAGGTTAATGCGGCGGGCGATCCGGTTCAGGGAAAGTCCTCGGTAGGCAATGATGTGGTAGACGCTCGCCGCCATTGAGTGGGCAACGGCGATCAGGGCTTTCTTCTTGCCTCGCCGCGCGGCTATACGCCTCTGTTGGGCTCCGAAGTAGGAGTCTCATATAGAATTGGTGCTGTTTCGGTTGAAATTTTATGTGATTGCTACGTGACTTTCCCTTTACGGGGAATCGTTCTCCCCGCTTTTTCGACATCTCTCACCACCCATCGGTGGAGCAGCAGGCAGGGAACCGACAGGCACGATTTGCACGATAATACTTCGTGGAATCGCCCCTTCCCCCGTCGCCCCACCATGAATGCATTCAGCGACTCAAACCGGCTCTCAGCGCAGGCATCGCGCTATTGGCCATCCTTCTCGCGCAACCGCAGCTTGCGGTAGCCCAAATCCCGCGCAGCACCAAAACGGAACCGATGTTTGTGCCGTCCGGGAAATCCGTTCTTAGCGGTGATCTGGGCGTCGATTTTGTCTCACAATACATCTCGGCGGGCGTCGTTGCCGAGAATCAGGGCGTGATCGCCCAACCCTATCTCAATATTTATCTCAGGCTCTATCAAGGAGAGGGGTGGATCAACAGGATCACCCTAAACCTCGGCTTTGGGGCGAGCCTCCACTCCGAGCATACCGGGGCGCCCCCCGACAGCCGATACCCGGCATATTTTGAACAAGATCTCCTGCCTGGGTTTTCCGTGGTGTTTGCCAAGAACTTTACCCTCAAGACGACCTATGGCTGGTTGGTCGGCCCAAGCGGCGCATTCCTGACGCCCAGGGTATTAAAAGTGCGCCTGGACTACAACGATGCGGATATTTTCGGTCTCTTCGCCCTTCACCCCCATGTGCTGTTCCTTAGGGAGCTGGAGAACAAAATAAGCAATGGGAGCGACCAAGGGAATTACTATGAAGCGGTGCTCTCCCCCTCCCTCCCTGCCTGGGGGCCCATTCGCATCACCTTTCCGCTGACCGCCGGTTTTGGCTCGCACAACTTCTATGCAACAGACCAAGGCTTCGGATTTTTCTCCGGCGGGGCGAACGCGGCGGTGGCGCTTTCGTTTATTCCCAAGAAATATGGTTCCTGGGTGTTAAAAATGGGAGCGACACGCTATTACCTCAACAAAACGCTCGCAGCCCCCACCGTCATCCGCGCGAGGAGGCACGACGAGGTGGTCTTCAACGGCGGCATCGGCGTGGAGTTTTAACCTGGGGGTGGTTCGGGGCGATCCGACGGCATTGGCCTCGGACGTTTTTAGTTGCGGCGGAGCATGGCAGCGTTGCTTAACGCTCGGGTTAAGCAGATATTGCCGTATGGAAAATCTTGCTGGTTACGAAGTTACAGCATCGATTTGCAAGACGGAAGACTTTGTCGTTTATCGGGCCACGAAAAAGGGGGATTCCACAGGCAAGCCGGTGCTCATCAAAGTTCCTGCCTCCAAGTTCCCAAGCCCCTCAGCGATCCGGCAACTTGAGCACGAATACCAGGCCGCCCATGATTTGGACCCGGCGTTTATCGTGAGGCCGCTGGGGCTGGAGCGGAATAATGGGGGGCTTATCCTGGTAATGGAGGATGGGGGCGCCACCAAAACGCTTGAGGATTGTTTGGCCGGCCCGATGCCTTTGGGACTTTTTCTTAAAATTGCCATTCGTACAGCCGCAGCCCTTGTTGAGATTCACCGGCACGGTCTCATTCACAAAGATGTCAAGCCAGCGAATCTGCTCGTGGATGCCGACAGCAACGTGTGGCTGACCGGGTTCGGGATTGCTTCCCGGATTGCGAGCGAGCGCCAGATGCCTGCGGCGCCGGAAACCATCGCCGGGACGCTCGCCTACATGGCGCCCGAGCAGACCGGCCGCATGAACCGCTCAATTGATTCCCGCAGCGACCTTTACGCCCTCGGTGTCACCTTTTATGAGATGCTTGCCGGGGCTCCTCCCTTCACCGCCGCCGATCCGATGGAGTGGATTCACTGCCATATTGCGCGGCAGCCGACGCCTCTCGCGCAGCGCGCCATTGTGCCCGGACCTCTTTCTGACATTATCATGAAGCTTCTCGCGAAGCCCGCCGAGGAGCGCTATCAAACGGCTCTTGGTCTTGAGGCCGATCTCCGGCGATGCCTGGCGGATTGGGAGTTGCGCGGGCGCATTGCCCCGTTCCCGATCGGCGCGCACGATGCGTCGGACCGGTTGGTGATCTCAGAAAAGCTCTACGGACGGGAACCCGAGATATGCGTAATGCTCGCTGCCTTCAACCGGGTTGTTGCGCACGGCGTCTCGGAGTTCGTACTTGTGTCGGGCTATTCGGGTATCGGCAAATCCGCTGTCGTGAACGAGCTGCACAAGGCGCTGGTCTCGCCACGCGGACTTTTTGCCTCAGGGAAGTGCGAGCAATACAAGCGGGATATTCCCTATGCCACCCTGGCCCAGGCATTTCAGACTTTGGTGCGTATTATCCTGGGCAAAAGTGAAGCGGAGGTGAGTTCGTGGCGGGACGCCCTTCGGGAGGCGCTGGGCCCGAACGGCGGGCTCATCGTCAACCTCATCCCCGAGATGGAACTGATCATCGGGAAACAGCCTCCTGTGCCGGAACTCGCGCCGAAGGATGCGCTGTACCGTTTTCAGGGGGTGTTACGGCGGCTCATTGGAGTGTTTGCCCGGCCCGAGCACCCGCTCGCGCTCTTCCTCGACGACCTGCAGTGGATCGACGCCTCCAGCCTCACGCTCCTTGAGGACCTCGTCACCGACCCCGAGACGCGCCACCTGCTGCTCCTGGGGGCCTATCGCGACAATGAGGTGAGCCTGACCCATCCCTTGAGCTTAAGTCTGGACCGGATTCACAAAGCCGGAGCTTCGCTCAAAGAGATTGTCCTGGCACCCCTTGGCCTGGAGGACCTGGGTCATCTTGTCGCCGACAGCTTGCATGAAGAGGTGGTCCAAAGCGCGCCCCTGGCCGGGTTGGTTTATGCGAAGACCGGCGGCAATCCGTTCTTTTGCATCCAGTTTCTCAGAGATCTCCACAGGGAAGGCTTGTTGCGTTTCGACCAGGACGCGGCCCGCTGGACCTGGGATCTCGCAGAGATTGCAGCCAAAGGCTACACCGACAATGTGGTCGAGTTCATGGCGGGCAAATTGAAGCAACTGCCGACGGCAACCCTGCACGTCCTGCAACGTTTTGCCTGCGCCGGGAATGAGATCAATCTGGAGACCTTGGCGGCGATTTGCGAGGAGGTGCCGGAGCAAATCGAAGCCGATCTCCGAGAGGCGCTCGATCAAGGGCTGTTGCTTTGGAAGGGCAATGTCATCGAGTTTCTCCACGACCGCGTCCAGCAAGCCGCCTATTCGTTGATGTCGCCACAGGAGCGGGACAGGCTCCACCTGAAGATTGGCCGCTTGCTGTTGGCGCGAGGGTCTGCGGAGACCGTGCCGGAGCATGTATTCGAGATCGTTAGCCAGTACAACTTCGGCCTGAACCTGATCGACACTCCCGGCGAGCGGAGGCAGGTGGCGGCTTTGAGCCTCCTGGCGGGACGCAGAGCCAAGGCTGTCACGGCCTATGCGTCAGCCCTCGCGTATCTGAACTGCGGCAAGGTCCTGCTGGGGCCGGAGAGTTGGGGGAGCGACTACGACTTGGCGTTCGGCTTGAATGTCGAGGCCGCTGAATGCGAATTGCTGCAAGGCAAGCCCCGCGAAGCACACCAGCTTTTCCTTGAGCTTCTGGCCCGGGAAGAAGTCTCCCGGCTCGATCGCGCCCGGATTCATCGCGGCATGATCGAAGTCCACACTCTCCAAGGCAGGATGCTGGAGGCGGTTGGGGAGTGTCAGAAATGCCTTGCGCTCTTTGGCTTGGAGCTGCCTATCGTTCCGAGCCGGGAGCAGATTCAGGAGGAATTTAACAAAATCTGGCAACTCCTGGGCCAGCGTCAGATCGAGGATCTGCTGGAGCTCCCTCGCCTGGCCGATGCCGAGGTGGAAGCCACAATGAACGCGATGGCGGTGACCGTTCCGGCGGCGGTCTTCACCTCCGAGGCATTCTCAAACCTGTTGCTCTGCCGGATGGTGTGCCAAAGCATCCGCCACGGCAACGGCGAGGCATCGCTGGTCGGCTACGTCTATTTTGGGATGATCGCGGGAGCAACTTTTGGCAACTACCAGGCCGGTTACAGCTTCGGCAAGCTCGCCTACGATCTGGCGGATCGCGGCTTCCTGGTTTGGAAGAGCCGTGTTCTGGTGATCTTTGGCAATGTCATCAATTTCTGGACGCGGCACATGCGAAGCAACATTCCCTATCTCCATGCCGCCTTCACCGCGGGTCTCGAATTGGGCGACATTGCCTGCGCCTGCTACAGCTGCAACCACCTCATCACCGCGATGCTTGCTGTGGGACTTCCTCTCAATGAGGTCCTGGAGGAATTACAAAAACGCTTGGCCTTCGTCCGAAAGGCCCACTACGACGACGTCGCCGATCTCCTCGTGAGCCAGCAGCGCTTCATCCTGAACATGCAGGGGCGAACGATCTCGTTTTCGAGCTTCAGCGATGCCGACTTCGATGAAAATGCCTTCGAGGAGAAAATTGCCAGGAGTCAAATGGCCCTTCTCCCCTTCTGGTACGACGTGCTTAAGCTCCAGGCCCGCTTCCTTTCCGGCGACTTGGAGCAAGCGCTCGTTATCGGTAAAAGGGCCGAGACGCGCCTTTGGAGTTCACCCAACCATATTGAGGTCACGCAATTCCACTTTTTCTACGGACTCACGCTCGCCGCCGCTCATGACCGGGTACCCGAGGAGCAGCGGGAGGAATTGAGGAAGACTCTCGAAACCTATTGCGCCACGTTACGCGACTGGGCGGCCAACTGCCCGGAGAACTTCCAACACAAGCATGATCTGCTTGCCGCTGAATACGCGCGCATCACCCACCGGCTGCCCGTTGCAGAGGAACTCTACAAAAGCGCCATCCTGCTGGCCCGCGAAACCGGATTCATCCAAAACGAGGGCATCGCAAATGAATTGGCCGCAATGTTTTACATGGAGCGGGGACTCGAAACCATTGGCCACGCCTGTCTCCGAGAGGCTCGAAACTGTTACGCGCGCTGGGGGGCGGAGGGCAAGGTGCGCCAGTTCGAAGCGCGCTATCCATGGCTGGCGGAAGCCAGTCCGCTGGAAGTAGCTGGCACCATCGCGGCGCGTCTAGAGCAGTTGGATTTGTTGGCGGTGGTCAAGCAGCAGCACGCCATCTCCGGAGAGATTCTCCCGGAGCGGCTCGCAGAGACCTTGTTACGGATCGTATTGGAAAGCGCCGGAGCCCAAAAGGCGTACCTTTTTGTGGTCCCCGACTCGGAACTGCTCGCGGTGGTTCGGCCCGGCCAGGGAGAGTTGTCCGTGGAATTCAATCGCGCCCCCTCGTCGGGCGGCCCCTGCGTGGCTGGCTCGATCCTCAATTACGTCAAGCGTTCCCGGGAAACGGTGATCCTGCGCGATGCGAGCTCCGACACGGGCGTCTTTTCCAATGACGCATATCTGCGGCGGGCCAGACCCAAGTCGGTCCTCTGCATGCCGATCAGCCGTGGGACCAAGCTCCTCGGGGCGCTTTATCTGGAAAACAACCTGGCTGCCGACGCCTTCACGCCCGCCCGCCGCTCAATGCTCGAAATGATCAGCTCCCAGGCGGCGATCTCCCTGGAAACCGCCGGGATCTATTCGGACCTGCAACGCTCGGAAGGCGACTTGCAAAGCCAAACCCGCATCCTGCGATCCATCCTCGACAGCATGGGCGACGGCGTGGTGGTCGCCAACGAACGCGGCGAATTCCTGCTCTTTAACGCGGCAGCCGAGAGAATACTTGGCGCCGGTGCCACTTTGGGCGGGCCCGAGTCCTGGGCTCAAAAGTATGGATTGTATTTGCCCGATCAGGTGACCCCGTATCCGGCCACGGAGTTGCCGCTGGCGAAAGCCATCCGGGAAGGTGCGTTGGTGCGTGAAGCGGAAATATTTGTGCGCCATTCCAAACGCCCTCAAGGGCTTTGGCTAAGCGTGTCCGCATCGCCACTCCGTTCCGAAAATGGCCCCGTTTACGGGGGCGTGGCGGTGTTAACGGACATCACAGTGCGCAGGGAATTCGAACAGAATCTGCGCACCGCAAAAGAGGCGGCGGAAGCAGCCAACCGCACAAAGGATCAATTTCTGGCAATGCTTTCCCACGAACTGAGAACCCCGCTTACGCCCATTCTTGGCGGCATCAACGCCTTGGAGGGGGAGGCCACACCAGCGTCGCAAGAGACTCTGGAGATGATGCGGCGCAACCTCATGCTGGAAACCCGCCTCATCGACGATTTGCTGGACCTCAATAGCATCGCAAAAGGGAAACTTCAGTTCCAATTGAAGCCGATGGATGCCCACCAAGCCATCCTGGGCGCTATGGAGACATGCCGTCAGCAGCTTTCCACCCACCAGGTCACGCTTGCCCTGGACGCCAGCGCACATTTCGTCAACGGGGACGCAAACCGCATGGAGCAGATTGTGCGCAACCTCTTGCTCAACGCCGTGCGATTTACGCCCTCCGGTGGAACGATCGAGCTTCGCACAACCAACCCTACAGCAGGCACTTTTCAATTTTCCTGCCGCGACAATGGCCAAGGGATTGAAAAAAACGATTTGACGCGCATATTCAACCCTTTTGAGCAAGCTGGACGCTCCGTCAAACAGGGCTACGGGGGGCTCGGATTGGGGCTCGCTATCTCAAAGGCGATTGTGGAAGCCCTCGGCGGAACCATCGCCGCCCACAGCCCCGGTCGGAACCAGGGATCTACGTTTGAAATAACGCTCGATGCTCTTCCGGTTGCCGTTGTGCAGCCGAGCCCGGGCAGCAAACCGAAGCCCTCCTCCACAACTCTTCCCCCTCGTTCTCCAACCAGCGCCCAGGCGCCGCTCCATATCCTGCTTGTCGAAGACCACGTGGACACGCGCGAAACGCTCGCGCGCCTGCTCCAGCGATACGGCTACAAAGTGGATACGGCTCAAGACGCAAAAACCGCACGCGAAAAAGCCGCGCGCAACCAATTTGACATGTTCATTAGCGACATTGGATTGCCAGACGGCAGCGGCTACGATTTGATCCAGACGTTACTCAGGCACCAACCCATCCCATCCATCTCCCTCAGCGGCTTTGGCATGGAGTCTGACTTCCAGAAGAGCCGTGCAGCCGGCTTTTCGGAACACTTGGTAAAGCCGCTCGACTTCAAACTGCTCAGGAAAACTATCGAACGACTGCGGGCTGGTGACTGAGTTGAACCCCATCTTCCGGCCAGAAGCTTTGGCCCTACGCCCTTGCACTCCTTGAGGCCCTGTCAACCCCTGCGGCCCGTCGAAAAACCGGATGCCGTAGCCGTTGTTCACATCGTCATCCGTGATTGCGTGACCCTACGTAAAGTCGCATAGATCTCAGATCCCCTAAGGGCGTTGTCTTGTTAGCCGACTTGGTCGGAACCAAAGGAGTAACCCCAGCCAATGACCAGGGCATCTGGGCCGTGGATACCAAAGGACTACTGCACTTGATTGCCCGCAAGGGTGATCCCCAACCCGGAAGCAACAACATAATCTCTACTGGCATTGGATTGTTTACCCCCACCGTAGACACTCCCGGGCAAACCCGTAGCGTCAACCACCAAGGGGACATCACTTACACCGCAACCTACGGCAACAACACCACGGCAATCTACAGGGCCGTGTTTCCGGCTGCGCAATAGATCAAACGAGCGAAATATCAAACACCTGATGCGGGTCAAACGACCCGCATCAACCCTCGGCGCTCTCAGATCATTGCGACAAAATAACCCAAAAACGCTCTAATGAATGGAGTAGTGGTGGGCGACTTCCCCGTTCTTGTGCTCTGGCGTCTCGTCCTTGGGTTGCCAGGAGCGGACGTATTCCACGGTCACCTTGTCGAGGGCGCCGCTCACGCGGACGTGCCCCGAATTGCCGAGAAATGTGCCGTTTTTATAACCGTAGGCTTCCAGATCCCGGATGCGGTCGTTTCCGGCGAAACTGGGCTGGGGGATCATTTGATAGACAATCCCATCGAGTTCCTGCTGGGCGTAGAAATTGTCATGCGCTTTGAACACTGCCGCGACGTGGTTGCGCACGAGGAGTTGGTGGATGGGCATTTCCCAGCCGGGGCGGTGCTCTTTGAAACCATCGCTGCCGTCCGCGTTCTTGCCGCCCCATTCGTTGAATGAAGCCACTTCCACTCCGCCGCGCGCCGCCTGGTCCCCGCACAAGAGATTGTGGAGGAAGACGAATTTGTATTTGGCCCGGCTTTGCTCAAGGGTCTGTTTGAGCCACTGGTACTGCGGCAACCCGAGAGACCAGCCCCAGCCATCTCCGCCGCCGCCACGCTGGCGAACCGAATACCGAAAAGGATCGAGCACGACGAAAAGCGCATCGCCCCATTCCCAGGCGTAGTAATTCTGGAGCAGGCCGGAAGGCGGTTTCGGCACGGTGTTGCCGGTGTAGAAACCGTCGGGAACAGGATTCGGGAAGTAGCTCCTGCGTTTCTGGTTGGACCAGATTGCGAGGCAGTCGCCCGAGCCGTCGTCATCCTTCCCGTTTTCCCCATCATGGACCCCCAATGCGAGAAGAGCCGGGACGGAACACCCAATTTGTCCAAGATAATAGCGCTGCGCCAGATATTGTGCGGCGGCTTCATCCCGGCTGGCGTGCTTGTCCGTCATGAAGAGGTTGCCGAGGTCGATGTGAAAATCAGGTTGATCAGCACGGATGTTGCCCAGCGTCCGGTCATACACCTCCGGGCTCGTGTGCTCGTCCAGATGCGCATCCGCCGTCATGGTAAAGACAAAGCTGCTGCCCGGAGGGCGCGCGGTGTGAAAGATGTATTGGGGAGTGGGAGTGAATTGCTGGCTGCCGATTTGGTGCGAGCGGAATTGATAGTAATATGGGCTGTTGGCTTGCAGTCCGCTGAGGATCACCTCCACCGGTTCGCCTTTCTTGAACTGCCGCACCCGCGTCTGCATGGGGTAGCTTCCCGGCTGCATCCCGTAAGCCACAAAGCCTTCCATCTCCTGATACGCCAGCACGCTCAGGGTGGCCGAGTTTTTCTCGGGGCGGGCCAGGATCAAATCAAACGGATGGACGGGAACGCTGACGTTAAAAACATTTGCAGCCCCCGGCGCGCGATGTCCACGGTTTTCATCACGCGCCCGGGCGTCACTCCCGAGCAGCAAGAAGGAGGTAAGAAGCAGAAGAGGGCTGAAGAACGCCTTACGCATGGGCGGTTTTTGGTTTAATGACATAGCTGTGGGCGACATCGCCTGTTTTTTGCTGGGCGGTTTCATCTTTTGGAAGATAACTGCGCACATAATCGACCTTCACCTGTTGCGGAGAAACGGTGATGCGCAAGTAACCTGAATTGGGTAGCTTCACGCCCGATTCATAGCGCTCCTGATTGTAGGCCACGTAGCCATGATCGCACGGCATGGGCACTTCTTGATAGATGATGCCGTCCTTCTCCTGGCACGCGAAGAGGTGATCGTGTCCTTGAAAGAAAATCGTGACCCCGTATTTAACCATCAGTTGGTGAACGGGCAACTCCCAGCCGGGCCGATGCTCCTTGAACTCCCAATCGCCCCGTTTGTTCCGCCCGCCCCATTCATACAGATCCGCGCACTCGATGCCGCCGCGGCCCGTGCCGAGCACATGATGGGCAAAGACGAATTTGTATTTGGCTTTGCTTTGTTCCAGCGTCTTCTTGAACCACTGGTATTGCGCGTCCCCCATGGTGATTCCCCACCAGTCGCGGTTCTTCTTGTCATCATGATCCTTGTGGCCATCGGCTCCACCATGGAATCCGCTGTCCACCTGTGCGGGTGAGTGCCAGTAGTTGTCCAGCACCACGAAGAGGGCGTCCCCCCACGTCCAGGCGTAATAGTCCTTCATGGCACCGATGGATTGCATCGGCTCGGCGTTGCCGGTGTAGAAGCCGTCGGGCGCGACCGTGGGAAAATAATGGTTGCGGGCATTCTGGACGCCGACTGCGACGTCATGGCGGATGTCACTCTGGTTGTAATTGGCAAGCGACGCCTGTTCGTGATTTCCGTTGAGCAGGAAAATCGGCGCGGTCTGCCCGATCAAGCCGAGGAACGGACGCTGAAGGAGATAGGGCTGGGCCAGGGTGGCCGTATTGATTTCACGCAGCTTTTCCACGCTGAAATCATCGCCCATGCAGAGGTAAAAATCGGGCTTTGCCTCCGCCGCCTGGAGCAACGTGCGGGCGTACAAGGAGGGGTGGCTCATCTGGGGGCGTTCCGGGTGGGTGTCACCTTGAAGGCCAAAGGTGAAGGTGCTGCCAGCGGTGCGTTGCGTGTGAAAGCGGCACTCCGGCCTCGTGTCGAACCTGGCAGCGCCCGGCTTGCGAAATTGCGCCCGGTAGAAGTATTCCGTGTTTGGCTGGAGGTTGTCAAAAACACATTCCACCGGGACGCTTGCGGCAAGCGCAAGTAGCGCAGTCCTGGGGTTGTACGCGCCCGGTGCCGTGCCGTATTCGAAATAGACTTCCATCGGTTCTTTTGCCAAGGCGCTGACGGTGACGGATCGGTGGCTGGCGCGGCCCAGAACCAAAGAAAGCAGCCCGAATGCAGCGAGTTCTGGCGGAAGCGAGTAATCGTCCTCATCCCTCCGCCACCGTCCGCCTTTGCCGTCCCGCTTCCGTTCGTCCTGCGCCATCGCTGGCACGAGAAAGCTGGCGATGGAGCAAGCGAGGATTCCGATGAATTTTCTTCGGCTGGTGGGGAGTTTCATGCGTTTTAGCGTGTTTCCTGGTCTTGGTGTGGCAAGCCGTAGCCACGGTGCCAGATTACGCGCACGAACCTTAAGATAACGTGAAGAAACGCGAAAGTATTCCCTGAATTTTCAGGGGTTTCTTCATCCCATCTTCATGTTGGTTCTGCTATTTTTGCCTCTGCAAGCTGCGGCCTATCCGAAACCCAAGCCATCCTTTATACTAACACCACTCATGAGAATTTTGCTCATCGAAGACGAAGCCGACCTCATTGCAAGCCTGGCCAGGGCGTTGCGCGAAGAGGGTTACGCCGTCGATACCGCAACAGACGGCAAGGTGGGCCTCTACAAAGCGGAGAGTGCCGACTATGACGCCATCGTGCTCGACGTGATGCTGCCCTTCCTGGATGGTTGGGAAATACTCCAGCGCCTGCGTCAATCCAAGAAGACGCCCGTGCTGATGCTTACCGCCCGCGATGCCGCCCGCGACCGGGTGCGGGGCCTGGACACCGGCGCGGATGACTACTTGGTGAAGCCGTTCGACCTCGACGAACTCTTTGCGCGATTGCGTGCGCTCATCCGCCGCACGGCGGGGCAGACGCGCAATGTCATCGAGATCGGCAACGTGGTTATGGATACCGCCGCACGCCATGTCACTCTCTGTGGGAAACCCGTCGCGCTCACCGCCCGCGAGTATGCCTTGGTGGAATTTCTCGCGCTGCACCGGGGCGAAACGGTCACTCGTAGCGCCCTTTACGAGCACCTGTTCGACGAGGACGAAAACACGCTCTCCAACCTCCTGGATGTGCATGTTTCCAACCTTCGCAAGAAACTCGGTGCCGAGTTTATTGCCACGCGTCGAGGTCACGGCTATTGCATCGAATGAAATATTTTCACTCCATCCGCTGGCGGCTGCAACTCTGGCACGGATTGCTGCTCGTGTTCGTGCTCACGGGTTTCGGCTTCACGGCCTGGCAACTGCAACGGGCCAATCACTTGAACCGCGTTGACCATGAATTGGAACAGCGCATGGGAATCATCGCAGGCATGGTGCGCCCCGACACCAGTCCGCCTCCTGACCGGCCCAGGCCCCGTGGGTTCCCGCCTGCAAACAGGCCGCCATTCGGCAATCCTTTCCCGGAGCCTGCCAATTTGCGATTGCCCGCCCGCGAGGCGAGCCTGTTTGAAGGCATCCCGGGGCAGGAATTTTACTACATCATTTGGCTTCCGAATGACCAGCAAGGCGTTCTTTCCAGCTCCGCCCCGCCCGACGCCCCGCGCCCGGAACGGATACCTGGGCCGCCTGCTTTTCGATCGCGCGGAACATTCCGCGAGTGCTTTCAAGCAACTCCTTCGAGAGAATGCCTGCTCGTGGGCCGCGATATTCGTAGCGAACTCGCCGACATCCGCCGCTTTGCGTGGTTGCTCGGAGGCGCAGGTGGCGCAGTGCTCTTGCTCGGACTGGCCGGAGGTTGGTGGGTTTCAACGCGCGCCCTGCACCCCATCGCGGATATTAGTGCCACCGCGGCAAAAATCGCCACCGGCGATCTCACCCAGCGCATCCACACCACCGACACCGACAGCGAACTCGGTCAACTCGCCCGCGACCTCAACAACACCTTTGCCCGACTGCAAGCCAGCTTCGCCCGGCAGTCGCAATTTACCGCTGATGCTTCGCACGAACTGCGCACGCCCGTGGCCGTGGTCCTCACGCAAACCCAGACTGCACTGGCTCGCGAACGTCCGGCTGCCGAATACCGCGAAAGCCTTGCAGCTTGTCAGCGCGCCGCCCAACGCATGCGCGGCCTCATCGAATGCCTCCTGACGCTAGCGCGGCTCGACTCCGCCGAGGTTCCTGCCACGCTGGAATCGTGCGATCTGGGTGGCATCGTCGGAGAAGCGGTTGAGCTTGTGCGTCCCTTGGCTAACGAGCAAAATATCCATCTGGATCTGGAACTTTCACAGGCACATTGTCGGGGCAACGCGGGGCAGCTCGCCCAAGTCGCCAGCAACCTTCTCACCAACGCCATCCACTACAATCGGCCCGGCGGCAGCGTGCGGATAAGCGTAATCTGCGAGCCCGACGCCGCACTTTTTTGCGTCAGCGACACGGGCATGGGAATCCCGCCCGCCGATCTCCCGCACATCTTCGAGCGCTTCTACCGGGTGGACAAAGCCCGCTCCGGTGCACAGGGGCACTCCGGCCTCGGGTTGGCGATCACCCAAGCCATTGTCCACGCACACGGCGGGTCTATCGAAGTCGCCAGCGAACCGGGGCAAGGCAGCACGTTCGAAGTGCGATTGCCTACCGGGAGCAAGAATCCGCGTAGCGCATCCTGGACAAATGATTGATGCGCTTTTCCTGAAGCGCCGCGAGAGGTGCTTTGGCTTTGGGCTACAACAAAGACCATTTCTATTTTTCCAATGCGGTTTGCTCAGCGACAAACCTTGGTGGTGCAGTAATGTGAGCGAGGATGAATGTATCCCCGTCATGAACGATTTCGGCATCTGAAGGAATCTCTGGTTCCGCCATGGGGTTCGCGTTGCGTCGCAGACCTCCAGGAGGCGGGCCAGGAGGCCGAGCGAACCCACCCCCTGGCATCAAACGGTTATCTTTCTTGGAACGCAGAAAGAAAACAGTGTCAAATGTCTGCCAGTCTGCCGTCCGTAACGCCGGGACTTGCGCGATGTGCGTGTGCAGGATCCACGCTGTCCACCACTCCATGCCGTGTCTTGCCGCGATGAGGGTTTTATCCGGGTTCACGATCAGCGGGGCAAGGGAGCGCAGTTCGCGCAGTCCTTCTTCGTTCACAATCGGCCTCCCTCCGTGATGAAGAATTGCCAACGACGGCCCAATCATGCAAACAGCGATGAGAAGAGAGATCCCCGCACGCAGCCAATGGCGTTTGCAATGTAGTAAGGCGAATGCGCCCGCAATGGCCGCAGGCGTGATCGCAATCAGGTTAAACCGAGGCGTTTTATCCCCCTGCACCCATGGGCCAGTCAGCACCAGAACCCCGACCGCACACGCGCCAACCACACAAATATCTGCCGCTGGAAGCGCGGCACGCCGCCGCCAGCATGTCACCAAGGCTGCGTTGGCGGTAAGGGCAAATACCAGGGAAGGCAGCCCATGCAGAAAAGCTGCACGCTCGCCGGGAAACCCCGGCATCGGTGGGCCTCCTCCGTGACCGCCCTGCGCCCCCATATTGTTGCCGGTCAGGAAGTCCGAGGGATGGGCCACTGCTTCAGCGAGCCGCTGAATACGGTGAGCGTCAAATTTCCACAGCACGATTTCCGCCGCGAGTGCGCCCACAGCAACCCCTGCGATCAACAGCGGACACAATGCACGCCACGCCCGGCCTCGTTCCAGCCCGAGATAAAGCGCGAGCGCCAAACCGCCAAACACAAGGGATGCACCGAACACGCCAATATGCGTTACCGCGGCCAACCCCCAGAAGCCAAGCACGCCCGCTCCATTTTTCCATGTCGGATGGCTTATCCAGAGATGAATGAAGAGCAAGAGCGCGGCGAGCCACAGCAACCCCAGAGAGTTTTTGCCAAGGCTGCCCACCATGTCCAACATGGGTGCGTTCAGCGTCACGATCGCCGCAGCAACAGGCGCGATCCAACTAGGGGAGCCAGCGCCCTTAATCCAGCGTCGCACCAGCAAAGCCACAGGCAGTGCCGCCAATGCAGGTGGCACCGAATCGGTCAGCTTCACCGCAAAGAGAATACACAAGTCAATATCCCAGCCGGAGAGCCAATGCACTATTTGCGCCAGAGATGCTTGCACGTAGAACGTCAGCGGCAAATCGGGCAGTCCCAATGAGCCATGCAAAAGCAGCGAGCGTGCCTGAACGAGATAGTAAACCCCGTTCGTCCCAGGCATCAGAGGGGTGCCGAAGAGGAGAACACCCCTTGCCACACTTGCCAGGAGAATCACCAGTGCTATGAGACTCCATTGCCCTCCGCTCGCCGCATCAGCGTATCGCTTGCAAACCGGAAAAAAGGACTGCGGCGTTGTTCCCTGGAGGGAATCGGTTCTCATTGGACATTCCCAGCCGCTGCTTTCGGAGCAAAGAAGAAGCGATCCGTATCCGGCAGTTTGAACTCTTCACGGACAGGGTCGGAATAGATGTAGGCAGGGGCGCTGGTGTATCCATCGAGGTTGCGCAGCTTTAGCAGTGCCTTGCGCTGTTCCGCCGTCAAAGTCCGGTTCGCCTTCGCAAACGCCGTCGCATAATAGTAGGACATCTCGCCGTCCAGCTCGCCATAGCGACGACCCAGCGCAAGCACCGTTTTCTTGTCGGCTTGTTTCCCGCCAAGGAACTTGCGCAGTTCCATGGAGATGGCCTCACGCACCTTGATGACTTCCTGGAGCGCCTTGTGTTGCAAAGCGGGGATGGCGGTGATGTTCTTGCGCTGGCTCTCGATCAGGATATTGAGAAACTCCTTGCCGCTGTCGCCCGTTACGGACGTGCTGATGTCAAAGTCGCGCTTGCCCATGGCGGGCATGTCCTTCATGTAGAACCCGCCAAAGTAGGTACCATGGCGCTCTGGGCAGAAGTAGGTATCCGCCTTGACCGACCCCGCATACCAACTGAAGAACTCGCTGGCATAGGTCATGTAAGCCACGTTGACCATTTTTTCCGTGCCTCGGGGGAGTTTGTATTGATCCATTTCCACGGCAGGCCAGGTGTTGAAATCGCCGAACTTCATCTTGGCGAGGTATTCCTTCTGCTGCGGGTTCAAGGAGGCAGCCACTTGGCCAAAGACTTGGGCGCGCTGGTAGCTTATTTCGGCATCCGCAGCGAAAATCTCGCCCACATATTGTATGACTGCGGTCTTGTTCAATCCCTGGCTTCCCACAGGGATGCTCCCGTCAAGTTCCCGGCAGAACGCCTTGATGAGCGGAAGGCGTTTCTCTGCCAGCGCACGCAACTGCACCGCCTCCTGCCGCGCCGTTTTTTCAAACAGGGCGCGCTGCTCGTCCGTGAGGACATGCAACACATTGCCCGCAACCCGGTCGAGAAACATCGGGTTGTGCCCCTTGTGCGCGGCATCAATATCCCGCATATACTGGAAGCCGGAAAAGTCGCACACTTTTCCCGGAGGCAGAAAGGTGTCCGCGCCGAAATCGCCGGTCACAAAGGCAAGTCCATTGAAAGCGATGGTGTGGAGTTGCGCATTGTCGGAGGCTGCTTGCTCGATGGAGTATTGCTGCGCTCCGCCCGCTTTCCTGTCTGTGGAATGGCTCTGGTTGTCGCCACCCTGCGGGCGGTTGCTCATCTCGCTTTTTGGCGCAGGTTGGTCTCCGTTGCCAGCAGGCTGAGTTGGGGGCGGGTCGAGGTCACGCAGCTTGTCTGCGCTAAAACCAGCGTCTGCGACCACCTCGTTCATCGATGGACCGCCCGGGAGACCGGCTTGTTGAAAAGCCGCGTGAATGGCTTTCGCCTCTTCAGCCGTGAGCGTGCTTGGGTTGTATTTGGAAAGGATCACCTTGACCTGCTTGGTCTGCTCATTGGTGAGTGTCTCCACTTTTTCTCCATCACGGGGAGGGCGTTCGCCGCCTCCGGGTTGTTGTGCGAATGTGTTAAGCGTTGACACGGCGAGCGCCAGCGCGATGGCAATGGGTGTTTTCTTCATACGTTGTTTCTTTCCGAGGGGATCGGCGCGCACACGTCCGAAGTCAGGTCGGTCGTGGTTGCCGAAGGCGTTTTTGCGGTTCACGGTGCCAGATTACGCAAAAGAACCTTAAGAAAACGTGAAGAGTAAAAAATATCCTTAAAAAATCATCGGTTCTTCGCCAACAAAAATAGCCCCAGCACGATGATGGCCCAGGCAAAGCCGCGTTGGAGCGATTGAGAAGAAAGTCGCTTGGCCAGCAATTGTCCGCCGAACATCCCAAGAACCGCCACTGCCAGGAAGATGAGTGTTTCCATCCAATTGAGTGACACATAGCGTAGCTGTCCCACGACTCCTGCTGCGCTGTTGAGCGAGATGATGGCCAGCGAGGTGTCAATCGCCGTTTTCATCTCCAACCCGGCGAACAAAACCAGTGCGGGCAGGATTAGGAAACCGCCTCCGACGCCGAGAAAACCCGTCATAACGCCCACCAGGGCACCCACTGCCAGGCACTGCACCAGATGGCATGACTTTGGCTCAGCCGTTACTGCGCGTTTCCGAAGCAAGGCTGCGCCGACTATCAGCATCAGACCGCCGAAGAGAAGCATCAGCGTTTTTGACTCAACGAGGTGTGTCAGCTTTGCGCCGTAAAAAGCCCCGATCATTTCGCTGACGGTGAAAAGAATCGCCGCCCGGCCTGCGAACTCGCCCTGTCGGAAGCGCAAAAAGCTTCCCACCGCACTGGTGCCGCCCACGACCACCAACGACATCCCGACCGCCTGGCTCACGGGAATCCCTGCGATGTAAACCATCACCGGAAGCGTGATGATGGAACCGCCGCTGCCGAGTAGACCGAGTGACAACCCGATAAGCGATGCGGGCAAGAGAGCGAAGATCATGGGAGGAAACAGGTCACGTTAATATAGCCACGGGATGAAGCGGCGAACCCGCCTTTCGTAATCCGCATATTCAGGGAATTTCTGCCGTAGCCAGCATTCCTCGTAGCGCGTCTTTGCGTGAAAAAAAGGGATCAGCGTCACAGCAACCAGCAGTGCTGGCCAGCTTTGCCAGACCAACGCCCAGCCAATCGACACCGAAATGACGCTGGTGTAGAGCGGGTGGCGGATTATCGCGTAGATGCCGTGCCTCACCAGTTGGGCCTGCTCCGTTGGTTTTGGAAACGGGGTGAGGTTTCTGCCGAGGGCTAATGCTCCCGCAAGCACGACGCCCGCGCCAACGACCATCAAAACCGCTCCCAAAATGATGATCGCGGGGTAAAATCTCCCCCCTCGCACAAATACCGCCAGCAAAACGACTGCCCCGAGCAGCACGCTTTGACACAGCACCCAGGCACCGCCGCGTTGGAAAAAGCGAGTCATGCGGAGATTCTATTTCACCGATGTATAAATTGAAGTGCCAAAGTCGCCCCGTTATTGGCTACCGTTCGGGGCAGACCCGTGCGGCAATAAAAAAAACGGGGTAGCTGCGGGGTTCGCCACCTGATGCCGCAGGCTTCACAATCGTATGGGCCGTGCAAATCTCGGCCATTTTGAGCCCAGCATCCCACAGGACGTTGAGAATCCAATCGCGCTTGAATCCGTGATGTTCCACGCCGGTCGGATCATCGTGGAAGGAGCCGTCCTCCCGGTCGAGATCGGCAAGGAGCAAAACACCGTTATCGGCTAGCAGCGGGTGAAATCTCTTCAATACAAGGGCAACATCGCATATATGGTGTAGCGCCATTGCGGAGATAATGACGTCGAACTCCCGGCCTTCTAACGGCTGCACTGCAAGGTCGTGTTGCAGCGTCTCGACCTGTTGAAAGCCTAGCACATCCGCCTTCTCCTTATATTTCGCCAACATGCCGGGCGAGACATCCACGGCAAGAAGGCTTGATACGAGATGAGCCAGGGGAATGCTGCACATCCCGGTGCCGCATCCATAGTCCATCATGCGCGGGGCAGCAATGCGTGCGATTTTCATCTTCGCCATTGCTACAATGCTGCGGGCCAACTCGGCTCGGACGGGATTTTCATCCCATACGCCCGCTCGCTCATCAAAACGCTGGATATTCGGGTTCATGGATGTGCTTTGCATGATTCCATACCCTTAATGATTTCTTCACGTTTGAGTCCGCGTCCAATGAAAACCGCTCGCGACTGGCGTTTCTCCCCATTCCAAAGCTCTCCCAAGCTGATGCGGAACATGCCATGGACACCTTGGAATATGAGGCGTTCAGGACACCTCGCAATCGCCAGAATGCCCTTGGATCGAAACAGATTCTCGGCGTGGAGCTGAATGAAGCCCTCAATCCAGGCTTGGAAAAGTTCGGGATCCATTTCTCCCTCCATTTCCACAGAGATGGAACTGATTTGATGCTCATGATGTTTCGGCTTTTGACCGCAAGACGCCGCCTGGTTGGCGCATCCCGAGACCCCTTGCTCCACGCGCCGGAGGTCGAATCCGCCCAGCGCAAGAATCTCCGCGATGGGAACCTTCGCATCCACGGCAGTGTATTGCCGAGCCTCGGAGTTCATTGTTCTGAGTTGGCAGGCAAGGGAAGTCAGGTCGTCGGGAGTGACCAGATCGGTCTTGTTGATAACCAGGGCATCGGCATAGGCGATCTGTTCGTTGGCGTGCCCCTCGTCATCGAGGTGGTGGCAAATGTGGCGCGCGTCCACCACCGTCACGATGCCATCGAGCACGAAATTTTCTTTCAGAACAGGGTCGCTCAAAACCGCATGGGCAACCATGCCGGGATGCGCGACGCCCGTGGTCTCAATGATCACCCGGTCAAAACTGGACTTCGTGGCCGCAAGGACGTGCATCAAACGGATGAACTCCTCACGCGCCGAACAGCAGGTGCGGCCCTGCACGGTATCGAGTTGGCCCAGATCGACCCGAAACACCAGATCGTGCTCAATGGAGGTTTCTCCGAGATCGTTCTCAATCACCGCAATCCTGCGCCGGTCCACGCTGGTGAGGATATGGTTGAGCAACGTGGTTTTGCCGGAACCAAGAAATCCAGACAGGACGGTGATGGGCACGCGGTCGGATGAAGGAGTCATAAAGCTTGTCTTTGTAATGGGCTTATGCTCTTTATCGCAATCACAAAATGATCTCGCTTACGGTTCTGGTTGAAAAACACGGCGCGTGGCACCGGCATTCTCGGTGAGCACGGCCTTTCCTATTGGCTCGATACCGGCACTCACCGCGTGCTCTTTGACACCGGCCAAGGCACAGCGCTTGTAAGCAATGGCTCCCGTCTAGGCTCAATGCCTTTCGGTAATT
>SESF01008527.1_pt1 | contig 51611 bp, 58 predicted proteins | sample 3171521 | NCBI WGS metagenome assembly SESF01 (sample SAMN10866945, study PRJNA518727) | freshwater metagenome | biome: subpolar coniferous forest; feature: holomictic lake; material: water; isolation source: holomictic Lake 227, 6 m and 8 m depth | place: Canada: near Kenora, Ontario | collected...
AAGGAAGAAGAGAAGTTTAGAAAAACCCTTAAAGACGGATTGAAACAATTTGAGAAACTTTCAGATAGAAATATATCTGGAAAAGATGCTTTTATATTATTTTCAACTTTTGGTTTTCCGTTAGAGCTTACTCAAGAGTTGGCAAAAGAAAAGGGAATCAAAGTAGATGATTGTGGCTACCAGGAAGAATTCAAAAAACACCAAGAGCTTTCACGAGTCGGTGCTGAACAAAAATTTAAAGGTGGAATGGGGGACACGAGTGAAATTTCTATAAAATACCACACAACAACACACTTGCTTCACCAAGCACTTCGTGAAGTACTCGGTGTTCACGTGTCTCAAAAAGGTTCAAATATTACACCTGAAAGACTACGCTTCGACTTTACACATACTCAAAAAATGACTGATGAAGAAAAGAAAAAAGTTGAAGACATTGTGAATGAAAAAATCAATGCAGCATTACCTGTAACCCGTATTGAACTTCCAAAAGAAGAAGCTCTAAAGACAGGGGCATTGCATTTCTTTGGGGATAAATACGGAGATGTAGTTTCTGTGTACTATATTGGAGAATCAATCGAGGATGCATATTCAAAAGAATTTTGTGGTGGTCCTCACGTGAAGAATACTTCAGAACTTGGGCATTTCAAAATTGCTAAAGAAGAGGCTGTTGCTCAAGGTGTCAGACGTATAAAAGCGGTGTTGGAGTAATTTTCCACACCATATTACTACTCAGTATTTAACACATGTAGTATACTTATTCGTAATGGGTCTTTTTTCTTCTAATAGATGTACAAAAAATATTGAACTCGTCTGTGATGTCGGGAGTGGCAGTGTTGGTATTTCATTGGTAGACACTACGTGTACACCTCCTAAAATTTTATTTTGTGAAAGAATATATTTCACAACCCCAAGGCTAAATGCAACTTCGGAAATATCTGTTGTATCAAATGAATTAAAAGAAGCTCTTGTGCTAGCCTTGCAGCACGCTATTTCTCAAGGGATCAAACCATCGCATGTGTCTTGTTTTTACTCTTCTCCGTGGTTTATTTCTCAAGTGCAAGTATTGAAGTTATCACATTCTTCACCTTCTGTTTTTTCTGAGGAGGTTTTTGAAAAATTAGTTACTGAAGGAGAAAATAATTTTATGTCTTCAAAAGATGCTTCAAATCATACTTCTTTGGAAGATGTAAAAATAATTGAACGTAGAGTGACGCAGGTTAAACTCAATGGTTACCAAACTCATAATCCTTTCGGTAAAAAATCCACAACGGCAGAAGTTTCCATTTTTGTGAGTGCACTTTCTAAAAAAAGTATTGAAACAATTGAAGAATCAATAAATCATGTATTTGCTGGCTTAAAAATAGAACATCATACTTTCGTACTCGCGTCGGGTGCTATTTTGCGAAACTTATTCCACTCTAATGATAGTTTTTTTGTGTTTGATATATCAGATGAGGTTACAGATATCTCGCTCATAGACAACAATGCACTTTTCGATACAATGTCTTTTCCAATAGGTACACGCAGTATCATAAGTAGAATTGAGAGTGATTGTAAACTAGACTACTCTTTAGCTCAGTCAGCGCTGTCTATGTATTTAAAGAATGAAACACACGAGGAGCAAAACACTCTGATAGATAGCTCCGTAGATTCCATTCGAAAGGATTGGTTTACCCAGTTAGAAAGGTCTTTTGGTGGGCTTGTGAAAAATGTTGCTATGCCTCCTGTGATATATTTCATCACAGACGAAAATATGATTCCTTTCTTTGAAACTTTGTTTGAAAAAAATAAATCATATAGTCAGACCATGTCAGAATACAAATTTCAGATTATCCCAATAAAGAATGAGATGTTTGAATCACATGTTGATTTTTCTAACCCAGCAAAAAAAGATTTCTTTCTTGGGTTAGAAGCTCTTTACCTCTGCATGCTTTCACCTGTTAAAGATAATATCGTGACAAGTGGCTATGTAGTAGAATAAAAATACAAATATATATCATGATGAACAAAAAAACTTCTATGCAGGATATTAAGCCAGCACATCGACGATCTATTCGCGATATTCCTTTGGGACATGAGGAACTTGCTACTGAAACAAAAAGTCGTAAAAAAAAGATAAAACAACCAGAGCCTGAAGAATTTTTCGTGGAAAGTAGTGAAACAATTTTGAATCTAGAAGATGATGGTGGTTTTAATGTTGATTACCTTGATAAAGAAAGTCGCCCTCTTAGCTGGGTCAAGATAACTATGTGGGTAGTTTTAATTGGACTCATAATAGGTGGTGGTTTTTTTGCTTCATCTTTTTTCAATTCAGCAGTTGTTGAGGTTAATGCAAAAGAAGTAACGTCTAAAATTGACTCTGAAATTAAGTTAAGTAAAAATGCAGCTCAGGGAACTTTGCCTTTTGAAACAGTAAATCTTGCGCGCGAAGTTAGCCAGACTATACCTGCACAAGGAGAAAAAAGTGTTCAAGAAAAAGCTACTGGAAGAGTTGTTGTTTATAATAAAAATTTAACTTCTCAAAAACTATTATCTCAAACAAGATTAGAGTCTCCTTCTGGTAAGGTCTACAGAACGGTTGCAACTATAGTTGTACCAGCCGGTAAAAAGAGCGGGAGTACAGTAAACCCTGGAAGTATTGAAGTAAATGTTGTGGCCGATACGTTTGGTTCTGAATATAACTCAGATCTCACTGATTTCACATTGCCTGGTTTTAAGGGTTCGCCAAAATTCCAAGCAGTTTATGCTCGTTCCAAAACAATAATTTCTGGTGGTGCGCTAGGAACCATAAAAGTTGCAGATCCTAAAGAAGCAGCTCAAGCAGAAAAGCAGTTAAGGGATAGTCTTAAAGATCAATTAATCACAAGTGTTAACCAGCAAAAACCAGAAACTTTTGTTTTGCTTGGAGATTTATATTCTATTAACTTTGCTTCAAGCACTCAGGAAACAAAAGATGATATGGTGGTTGTAAAACAAAAAGCTGATTTTGTTGGTGTGTTAGTAAATTCTCAAAAATTCTCATCTTTTCTTGCCGCACAACTGATTCACGGATATTCAAATGAGGATATACAAATTACAAACTTAAAAGACTTATCTTTTACGCCAACTTCTGCTACCTCCACGCTCTCTAGTGACATAAGTCAGTTTTCAGTAAAAGTTAGTGGTAAACCACATTTTGTATATATGTATGACCAGGAAAAACTCAAGAGTGATTTGGCTGGAATGTCTCGAGATTCTTTTCCAACGGTCTTGGCTACTTATGTGGGAATAGAGAAGGGAAATGCCGAAATAAAGCCATTTTGGCGCAATCATTTTCCTTCAGATGTTAACAAAATTAGTATTAATCAATAATTAAATACAGTGGGGAAAAGTAAGCCTTGACGGAAAGCCTTACTTTTGCTACTATTGTACCCACTGTTTTGAAAGTAATGGACAACAACAAAAATAGTGTTACTGGGACGGTTATGGAAGCATTGCCCAATACATTTTTCCGAGTAGAGCTCGAAAATGGTGAAGTAGTTCTTGCATATCTTGCCGGCAAGATGCGGTTGCATCGCATTCGTGTTCTTGTGGGCGATAAGGTATCACTCGAACTTGATCCATATGGTGGTAAGGCAAGAATCAATAAACGTTTTTAAGAACCTAAGATTACAACTGATGAAAGTAAAATCAACAATCAAAAAGCGAGATTCAAATGACAAAGTCGTAAGACGACATGGTGTGCTTTATATTATTAACAAAAAAAATCCTCGCTTTAAGCAGCGACAAGGCTAAATATTATGCGAATCCTAGGTATTACACTTCCAGATGAAAAGCGTCTCGAGATTGGACTAACAACAATTTTTGGTATTGGTCGTTCACGTGCCCAACATATCTTGAAAGAAGTTGGCATAGATTTTGGAAAGAAGTCAAAAGATCTTACTCCAGATGAAGAGAACGCCATTCGAAAAGTTGTAGAAAGTATCAAAGTTGAAGGTGATTTGAAACGAGAAGTTTCAGGTAACGTAAAACGTTTGAAAGATATTAAGGCATATCGAGGTGTTCGACACACACGAAAGCTTCCTGTAAATGGCCAGCGTACAAAAACAAACTCTCGAACAGTTCGAGGAAATGTTCGCAAGACTATGGGTTCAGGACGTAAGGCTGTTGAAAAGAAATAATAAATAAACTATGGGAAAGAAACGAATCGTAAAAACAGAAGGTTCCGCAAATGAAGGTGTTGCAAAAACATCAGCTTCATCAAAAAAACGACTAGAGTCAGCTGTTCTTTTTGTTGAGTCCACTTACAACAATACAAAACTATCTCTTGCAGATACTAAAGGTAACATATATGCCTGGTCTTCATCAGGTTCTCTTGGTTTTAAAGGTGCAAAGAAAGGAACTCCTTTTGCAGCTGCAAAAATTGGCGAAGTGCTTGGGGATAAAGCTCAGACACTTGGAGTTAAGGAGGTTGCAGTAGTAGTTAAGGGTGTTGGCTCCGGTCGCGAGTCTTCAATTCGAAGTTTTATTACCAAAGGTTTTACAATTACATCTATTAAAGATGTGACTCCGGTTCCTCACAATGGACCAAAACCTCCAAAGCCACGACGAGTATAATCATTTTTTACACTATCACGAACTATGAAAATTGGACCACGATACAAAAAAGCACGACGATTAGGAGCACATGTTTTTGAAAAAACATCTACTGCTAAATTTTCTGTACATCTTACAAAGAGAAAAGCAAACCCAGAGGGTAAGCGAGCAAAAACAGACTACGGTAATCTTATGCTCGACAAGCAGCGTGTTCGAGTTACTTATGGTTTAAATGAAAGACAGTTCAAGAATATGGTCAAGGGTGTTATTGCAGAAAAGACACTTAAACCTTCAGAGAGACTTTTCGAAACTCTAGAATCTCGTCTAGATAACGTAGTACTTCGAGGAGGTTTTGCTCACACACGAGCCCTCGCTCGACAGCTTACAGCACACGGACACATAATCGTAAACGGTGTGAAAACTATGGTTCCTTCACGACAGATGAGAAAAGGTGACGTTGTTACTATCAGAGAGGCTAGTTCAAAGAAGCCTGTGTTTGCAACATTGGATGAAAAACTTAAAACGGTAGTAGTTCCTGCATGGCTTAAGCTTGATAAAGATAAGAAGTCAATTACAGTCGAAGGTGCACCAAAGGCACTTCCCGGAGAGAGTCATTTAAACCTTGCAGCAGTTGTGCAGTACTATCGAAGATAAGACTATTGCAAAATAGTCGGAAATGATTTATAATTTTTATCCATTAACCTTAACTTAAAAAACTCAATTTTTATGTCTGAGCACAAAGTACTTCTCCCTTCAAAGCCAAAGATCGTACGTGAGGAAGGTTTCGTCGGTGTATATGAAATCGACGGTCTTTACCCAGGATATGGCCATACTCTAGGTAACTCTCTTCGTCGCATTATTCTTTCTTCATTACCAGGTGCCGCAATCACAAAGGTAAAGATTGCTGGTGTACCTCATGAATTTTCAACATTAAACGGTGTTAAAGAAGATATCATTACTGTTCTTCTTAACTTGAAGCGTGTTCGAATTGAAATGTTGACGGATGAACCTCAGGTTGCAACTATCAAGATTTCAGGTATAAAAAATGTGACAGCAGCAGATATTGAAGCTGGTGGTCAAATTCGTATTTTAAATCCAGAACAAATTATTGCTACTTTGACAGACAAAAGTGCAGAACTTGATGTAGAAATGACAATTGAGCGAGGTTTAGGGTATGTTTCAAAAGAACTCATTCAAAAAGAACGTGTAGACATAGGTGCTATTGTACTTGATGCAAACTTCACTCCTATTCGCCGAGTAAACTACGAGGTGGAAAATATGCGCGTGGGCGACCGAACAGACTTCAACCGTATCAAAATTTTCATAGAAACTGATGGTACGGTTATGCCAAAGCAGGCACTTGAGAAATCAATCAGTATTATGATTGATCAGCTTAAGGCGATCATTGGTTTTGAAGAACCAGAGATTGAGTCTTTGGGTGAAGTAAAGAAGGATGATTACGCAGAAAAAGAGGCGTTTCGAAAAGAAGTATACGAAGACTTTCTTAAAACACGGATAGAATCACTTAATCTATCCCAGCGAACAACAAATGCGTTGGTTAGCGCAAACATCCGCACGGTGGGCGGACTTGTACGCAAGAAGGAAGAAGATATTCTTGATATTGAAGGCCTTGGAAACAAGGGTGTTCAAGAAATTAAGAAGGTTTTGGGTGAACACGGAATTACGCTTAAATAATTTACAAACATGAGGCATCACAACGCAAACAGAAAATTCGGAAGGGTAACAAAAGTACGTACTGCTTTAATGCGGTCACTTGCAGTTGCGCTTGTTGAAAAAGGTAAAATCAAAACAACTGAGGCAAAAGCTAAAGAGCTTCGTCCTTATGTTGAAAAAATTGTAACATCAGGCAAGAAGAATACTCTTGCTTCACGAAGAAACATTATTGATAAGGTTGGATCAGAAACAGTGGCAAAGCATATTGTTGATGTTATTGCTCCAAAATATCTCGATGTTAAAGGTGGTTACACTCGCATCATTAAACTCGGTCGACGACTAAAAGATGCAAGCCCAATGGCTTACATTGAATTTGTATAAAAATATTATGAAATACACAATTGACGCAACAGGAAAAGCTCTCGGCCGTGTAGCAAGTCAGGCTGCTAAAATCCTTCTAGGAAAGGAGTCTACAACAGAATACGCTCGAAACAAGACTTTTTCTGTAGAAGTAGAAATTATAAACGCCTCAAAAGCAAAGTTTACTGAAAAGAAACTTCGAGATACTCTTCATGAGCGATATTCTGGATACCCAGGTGGTTTGAAACAGCTTTCAGCCGCTTTGGTAGCAAGCAAGAAGGGTTTTTCTGAACTATTCAACCTTGCTGTATATGGAATGCTTCCAGGTAACCGACTCCGCAAGGAACGAATGAAGAATCTTAAAGTAACTGAATAATCTATGGCGAAAACAACAACAGCAAAATACATTGAGGCGGTAGGACGACGAAAAACTTCAGTCGCTCGAGTTCGCATGACAGAAGCTCCAAAAACTTCTATGGTTGTGAATGAGAAAGATTTAGGTGATTTTTTCAAAACTGAAGAGCAGCAGCATGTTGCACTCGAAGCTTTGTCAAAAGTTGAAGTTCCTGCAAAATTCTCAATTACAGTAAAAGTTATGGGTGGTGGTATGCACTCACAGGCAGAAGCAGTTCGCCTTGGTGTATCACGAGCCCTTTTGATCTTCGATAAAGAACTACGAAAGTCTCTTAAAGATCTTGGCTTCCTTATGCGAGATCCTAGAGCAAAAGAACGACGTAAGTTCGGTCTCAAGAAAGCTCGAAAAGCTCCACAGTGGTCAAAACGATAGTTTTAAAAGCCTCCCAAACGGGAGGCTTTTATCGTTTTGACGGCCGGAGTATACTTTTTTCAGTAGAAAAAAGTACGAGGCGGGGTCGCGACCGAATCTGAGCGACGGCGAAGATGAGAGTTGTGACGTAAACGATAAATATTCAAAAAACCGTACATTGCGTACGGTTTTTTGTTTGGTATAATCCATTCTATGACAGACGAAAACTCAAAAAAACCTATTGAAAGTGAAGAAAATGATGACGATGTAGTGATTGAATCCGATGAAACATTGGACGACAGTGTTTTGGCAGAAGAGTCTCTTCAGGAGACAGTGAAAAAACTTCGTGAAAAATTAAAGATTTGTACAAAAGAAAAACAAGAATATCTTGATGGCTGGCAGCGAACAAAAGCCGACTACATGAATAGTAAAAAAGAGGAGGAGCTTAGACGTAAAGACATCATGAAATACGCCTCTGAGAGGCTTGTAGATGACCTAATTCCCGTACTTCAGAGCTTTGATATGGCTTTTGTAAATAAAGAATTGTGGGAGAAAGTAGATAAGAATTGGCGAGTAGGTGTTGAATATATTTATTCTCAATTTAGAAATGTTTTGGAGACCAACGGTTTGAAAGAGGTAAATCCTCTCGGTTTGAAATTTGATCCAAACAGAGATGAGGCACTGGAACATATTCCAGTTGAAGATGAATCAAAAGATCATGTTGTTGTGGAAGTTGTACAAAAAGGTTACGAACTCAATGGTAAGTTAATAAAAGCTCCACGGGTGAAAGTGGGTGAGTTTAGGTAGACGCCTGAACGTAAGACCGGAGCGCGACGGCGCGAGGTGTGGTCAGAAAATTTTTCTCCAGAAAAATATTTGTGACAGTTCAAGAAATAAAATGTACATCATAGATATAAGTAGTAAAGAAGAGTTCGAAAACGGACATCTCGATAATTCAATTAACATCGACCTCTCTGATATGAATGAGGGTAAATTTCCGAACTTTCCAAAAGATTCACCAATTTTATTATATTGTGTTTCGGGTGGGAGAGCCTCCCGCTCTAAAAATATTTTAGAATCTCTTGGTTTTACGAATGTTACAAACGGTGGAGGTTATGAGGATTTGAAAACAAAGAGGTTGTGATTTTGATACTCTTTACAAACTCTAAAAATAGGTATAATTAAGGTAATGCTCGCACTACAAACCCAAAGCAAAATAGTGCCTAAAATCATAAAGATGGCGGACGGAAGAGTCGCCTTGGTTCATTTTCTTGTATCTATTGAAAATGGGAAGCTTAAAGCTCGGGTTATTTCTGTACGCTTTTCTGGGGAACAAACAACTTCCCACATGTCACCGCTTGCTATTTGTGGAGCATGTGAAAAAACAGGGGAAATCATATCGCAAAAAACATACTACCAACCAATCGTATCCCCATATTCAAAACTTTTGTTTTTCGTAAGTCAACCAACTCGCGCTCCGGCTTTTGTATAAAGTATATTAAAACTCATAAAGTCGTAGATGATCCTATGTCATTGATAACTTTATGAATTGTTTTGCTATCCATTATTTCTATTTTATTATTTATTTTTTAACTAATTTAAATTTATGTCTAAAATTATTGGTATCGACTTAGGTACAACAAACTCAGCAGTGGCGGTGATGGAAGCCGGTGTTCCAAAAATCCTTGAGAACGCAGAAGGCGCTCGTACAACTCCATCTATCATTGCTCAGTCAAAAACAGGTGAGAGACTTGTTGGCGTTATCGCAAAACGACAAGCTGTTACAAACCCAAAGAACACAATCTTTCAAATTAAACGATTTATCGGTCACAACTTCGATGAAGCTGGAGTAGAGAAAGATAGAAAATCTGTTCCATTTGAAACTCGAAAATCTGACAATGGCGGTATTGAAGTAAAGATGGATGAGAAGTGGTATCGCCCAGAAGAAATTTCAGCAATGATTCTTCAGAAAATTAAATCAGATGTGGAAGCTCGTTTGGGTGAAAAAATTACAGAAGCTGTGATTACTGTTCCTGCATATTTCAACGATGCACAGCGACAAGCTACAAAAGATGCAGGGAAGATTGCAGGTCTTGATGTGAAGCGAATCATTAATGAGCCTACAGCCGCAGCTCTTGCGTATGGCTTCGATAAAAAGAAAGATGAAAAAATCGCAGTGTTCGACTTCGGTGGAGGAACATTTGATGTTTCTATTCTTGAGGTGGGCGGTGATGTTGTAGAAGTAAAATCTACAGACGGAGACGCGCACTTGGGAGGTAAAGATATTGATCAGAAGATCCTCAACTATATTGCAGATGAATTCAAAAAAGAATCAGGTATTGATGTACGAACTGATGCACTAGCACTTCAGCGACTTGATGAAGCTGCCGAAAAAGCAAAGATTGAGCTTTCAACAGCTGTACAGACAGAAGTAAATATTCCATTCATCACTTCAGATGCTTCAGGTCCTCGACACCTTCTTCTTACAATAACTCGCACAAAGCTTGAAGAGCTTACACAAGAATTTATCGACCGTGCAATGGAAATTACAAAACGTGCACTTGAAGCTTCTCCATTCAAAAAAGAAGATCTCAATGAAATCATTCTTGTTGGAGGCCAGACACGAATGCCAGCAATGCAAAATGCGGTAAAAGCATTCTTCGGAAAGGAGCCACATATGGGTGTGAATCCAGACGAAGTGGTAGCTATTGGTGCCGCAATTCAAGGTGGTATTTTCACGGGCGATGTGAAAGATGTGTTACTTCTTGATGTTATTCCATTATCACTTGGTATTGAGACAATGGGAGGTGTTGCAACAAAACTTGTTGAGAAAAACACAACCATTCCAACTTCTCGCTCACAAGTATTTTCTACAGCGGCAGACAATCAGACATCTGTAGAAATTCACATTGTCCAGGGTGAACGCGCCATGGCAAAGGATAACAAATCTCTTGGTCAATTTATTCTCGATGGAATTCCAACAGCACCTCGTGGTGTGCCACAGGTTGAAGTTTCTTTTGATGTTGATGCAAACGGAATTCTCAATGTAAAAGCAAGAGATAAATCAACAGGTAAGGAGCAGTCAATCCGCATTGAAGCAAGTTCAGGTCTTTCAAAAGAAGATATTGAGAAAATGCAGAAGGATGCTGAAATGCATGGCGAGGAAGATAAAAAGAAGCGCGATGAAATTGAAGCAAAAAACATTGCAGAACAGCTTATTTACACTGCAGAAAAATCTGTAAAAGATAATGCTGATAAAATTACTGAAGACATCAAGAAAGGTGTTCAAGAAAAAATTGATGAATTAAAGAAAGTAAAAGACGGCACAGATCTTGAAGTTACAAAGAAAGCAACATCAGAGCTCTCAACAGAAATCTCAAAAATAGGTGAATACATGGCAAAGCAGGCTCAAGAAGCTCAACCTCAGCAGGGAGCAGCGAGTGAAGCTCCAAAAGATGAAAATGTTCGTGACGCAGAGTTTAAAGAAGAAAAGAAAGACGATAACGGTACTGAAGGAAAATAATTTCTTAGTGTAATGAAGAGCTTCTTGGTATTTTCCAAGAGGCTCGGATTACATCGAGAAAAATAAAATTATGGCAAAAGATTATTACAAAATTTTAGGTGTTGAGAAAAACGCTTCACAAGATGATATTAAAAAAGCGTTTCGTAAACTTGCGCACCAATATCACCCAGACAAAACAGGTGGTGATGAAAAAAAATTCAAAGAAGCAAGTGAAGCGTATAGTATACTTTCTGATGAAAAGAAGCGTTCTCAATATGACATGTATGGAAGTGCTACACCTGGTGGAAATGGTGGTGGTTTCGATACATCTGGTTTTGGTGGATTTGATTTTTCGCAATTCAATCAAGGTGGCGGTATGGAATTTGATCTAGGTGATATTTTTGGAGAATTTTTTGGAGGTGGCAGAGGAGGGAGACAAGAGCGAGCACCTAGAGGCCAAGATATTTCCATTGATATTGAACTGACATTCAAAGAATCAATTTTTGGTGTAGAGCGTGAGATTCATCTTAATAAAATGTCTCAGTGTGAAAACTGTAAAGGAACAGGAGGTGAACCAAAAACTGAAATAATCACATGTTCAAAATGTCACGGTAGCGGAACAGTCCGAGAAACTAAATCTTCTATATTTGGATCATTTTCAACTCAACGAACTTGTGACCAGTGTCACGGTTCTGGAAAAATTCCAAAAGAAAAATGTAAAGTTTGTCACGGTCAAGGAGTTCGCCGCAAAGAGCACAATCTGAAAGTTAAAATTCCTACAGGTATAGAAAATGGTGAGATGGTGCGACTTTCTGGAGCTGGAGAGGAAACTGCTAGAGGAACTGCCGGAGATCTTTATATTCGTGTCCATGTGAAGCCTCATGCAATGATTCATAAAGAAGGTAGTAACCTTGTAACAAAGCTTGCAGTGAAGCTCTCAGACGCGCTTCTTGGAACAGAGCAAACACTTGAAACATTGGACGGACCAATTAAGATAAAAATTCCAGCGGGAGTCCATTTTGGTGAGATATTAAGGATTAAAGAAAAGGGTGTTCCGGTCGATTCAAGACGCAGAGGGGACTTTCTGGTCCACATCGAAATTCAGCTTCCAAAGAAAATATCAAGACAGGCTGCACAGCTTATCGAAGATCTTAAAAAAGAGGGAATATAATTATAAAAGAAAAGCCGCGACCCCTAGGGGTCGCGGCTTTTCTTTTATAAAACAACTTAAGCAGGCAACTGAAGGGCTGGGATAATCTGTTTCTTGCGAGATACAATTCCTGGTAAAACTTTTGTATCTGAATCCACTGTTACTTCAAACGAAGCTTCAATAATTCCTTTTGTAAAATTATTGTATGTAAATACTGTAGACTCTTCTTTCAAAATATCTACAACAAAGAAAAGAATATCATCCGCACCATCTTGAGCGATATCATTTTTGATAGCTTCAATCAAAGAGTCTTTTCTGTCGAGAATAGATTTTGGATTAGTGGTCTCTACTACAGAAACACGAATGTTTCTATTTCCAACATCAAACTTCTTGCTGTCGAGGTGTATAAGTCCAGCATCTGTAAAGTCTGAAACATCAGATTTTGCAGTAAACATTTCATCTGCATATTTTTGAATATCAATCTTAAGTTTTGAAGCTAGTTTTTCTGCTACGTCCTTATCGTGAGGTGTGGTAGTGGGGGATCTAAAACCTAAAGTGTCTGAAAGAATACAAGACAACATAATTCCCGCCATGTTTTTAGGCATGGTCTCCGCGTGTTCTCCCAATAGGTCGTGCATAACAGTTGCTGTAGAAGCTAAAGGTCGGATGGTCATTTCCAACGGAACATTTGTAGAAAGTCCTCCCACAAGTTTGTGGTGGTCAATGATTTGGATAATATCCGCATCTGCAACACTCTCGAGTAGTTCTTGCGGATTGTTAGTGTCCACAATGACAACTTTTTCACCTTTAGCAATAGTCTCGAGTAAACTTGGCTCAGAAACACCCCATCTCTCTAGCATAAAAGATGTCTCTTTGTTTAATTTACCAAGCACAAAAGGCGTTGCATCATGTGAAGCGTGAGTGTTTAAATACCAAGACCATAAAATTGCACAACCTACCGAATCCGTGTCCGGTGATATATGTCCAAAAACTTTTACCATAATATGTTCATAATACAGTAGGTTTGGATAAAATCAACCTATATATGTGAGTCTAGAAACTATTTGTGGTAAGATGTTAACCAATGAAACAGACTCAAATTGTTCAGTTTGTTGTGGATAAAGATATAGATATTGCAAACTATTACATTGGCATTAATTCCTATAAACGAATCAAGGCTCAAGGTTTTAGCCAATACAAAAATGAAAATCTTGAAAAATTTTCAGAGCTTTCAGAAATAGAGGTTCAGGCTGAAATAGAGAAAAGGATAGAAAGATACTACTCACAGGAAGAAAAGCTCCTATCACTAGCAGAAGATATAAATAATGAATGGATGAAGATTGAGGAAGAATTTATAGAAAGACTAGAAAAAGTTCATAAGTTTCCATTTTCGGAACAGTCAATTAAGGGAGTCTTGTCTTCAGCTGGGAGATTTGGATATAACACACAAGAAAAATGGTTTGCTACAGATATGTTCAGGAATAAGTATGCTTGTATGGATGTTGCAATGCACGAGCTTATGCATTTTATGTTTCATAAATATTACGACCGTATCTGTGAAGAAGAGGGGCTCACAAAAAACGAAATGTGGGATGTTAAAGAATCTTTCACTGTATTACTCAATCTTGAATTTGGTGACTTAAGTTTTCAACCAGATAACGGATACCTACAGCATGTAAAACTACGAGAAGTTATAAAAGAATCATGGGAGAAAAATCATGATTTTGATATAGCTTTGGAGGAGGTAATTGAATATGTGAAGATGAATAGGGTTGGGGGTGTATAAATTTGACACAAATAGACAAAAATAGTGTTTTCGGTAATATTAAAGTAATGAAAAAAATATTTCCAAAAAAATTACAAACAGGGGATGAAATACGAATCATAGCCCCATCTAGCTCGGCTGCTATCATCTCACAAGACATAAGAGATATTGCAAATAAAAGACTTTCAGATCTTGGATTTAAAATATCTTTCGGTAAAAACGTCGAAGAAATAGACGAGTTTAATTCTTCGTCAATAAAATCAAGAGTAAGTGATTTACACAAAGCTTTTCAAGACCCAAAAGTCAAAGCTGTATTTGCTGTCATTGGTGGATTCAACTGTAATCAACTTTTGAGATATATTGATTGGGATATTATAAAAAAGAACCCCAAAGTATTTATTGGATATTCTGATACGACAGCTCTACAAAATGCAATTTTTGCAAAGACTGGCTTGGTTACATATTCTGGACCAGCATGGTCTACTTTTGGACAGAAATTATACTTTGATTACACGCTGGAATATTTCAAAAAGTGCCTCATGTCTGATGCTGAATTTGCTATCGAACCTTCTGAAACATGGACAGATGATGTGTGGTATAAAGACCAGGATAAAAGAGAGGTGATCAAAAATGACGGTTGGCTTGTAATAAATAAAGGGAAAGCTTCGGGTACATTGCTCGGTGCCAACTTGGGTACGTTTAACCTTATCCAAGGAACTGAATATATGCCAAATCTGAAAGATTCAGTTTTGTTTTTGGAGGATGATGATGAATCAAAAGCTGTTCATTTTGATAGAGATTTACAATCACTCATTCACCAACCGTCTTTTGAAGGTGTAAAAGGAATTGTAATTGGTAGATTCCAAAAAACGAGTAATGTAACAAAAGAAAAATTGATTAAGATTATAAAAAGCAAAGCAGAACTAAAAAACATTCCTGTGATTGCAAATGTAGATTTCGGCCATACGAGTCCCATAATCACTTTCCCTATTGGCGGAGAGGTAAGAGTGGATACTAAAAAGAAAAGTATTGTGATAAGTAAACATTAATTTATGATTATTTTTCTAAATGGTTCAATAAATTCAGGAAAAAGCACAGTAGCCAATATTTTAGCAAAAAGGATTGCCAATACTGCTTTGGTGGAAATTGATGTTCTCCGAGCGATGATTGATTGGATGCCTATAGACCAATCTGTACCAATAAATCTTGAGAATGCGCTTTCTGTGGTTAAGAACTTTTCTAGCAGGAAATTAAATGTAATAGTCCCGTATCCTTTATCTCAGAAAAATTATGATTATATGATGGGTAGCTTAAAAGATGTTGATACTAAAATTTACATTTTTACCCTTGCACCAAAACTTGAAAAAGCTCTTACAAACAGGGGTACTCGAGAGTTGGATGATTGGGAAAAAGAAAGAATTCAACATCATTATAATATCGGAATACCCAACCCTTCTTTCGGGGAGATAATAGATAATTCAGATCAAGCTCCAGAAGAAACTGCCGATCATATACTTAATAAAATATCCTAATACTTTACTTAACTAAAGCAAAGTGTTAGTATGTTTATATGTACGAAAATGTTATTGAATTAGTGGGTAGAGAACCTGGGCCAACAAGTATGATTTTGGTGGGTGTCCATGGTAATGAAAAGTGTGGGGTTGAAGCCTTAAATAAAATACTGTCTAAACTTGAAATACAAAAAGGTAAAGCGTTTTTTGCTTATGGAAACCCACAATCCATAGACCAAAATGTTCGTTATACTGAAGCAAATCTAAACCGAATGTTTAAGTCAGATGAGTTATTGTCTGAAAAAGAAAAGGAAAGTTACGAATATTCTCGCGCTCAATTTCTAAAAAAGTATCTTGATCAAGCCGACGTTCTTCTTGATATTCATGCAAGCTATACTCCTGCAAGTCAGAGATTTATCATTTGTGAACCAAATTCAAAAGAAATTGTGAAATATTTACCGTTTTCGCTTATTGTATCTGGCTTTGATCAGGTGGAACCTGGTGGGACAGATTACTACATGAACAGCATTGGTAAAATTGGAATTTGTGTTGAATGTGGGTATCTTGGAGATCAAAAATCAACGGAAATAGCCGAAGAAAGTATCTATACATTTCTCCGCGCTAGGGAGCACGTATCTGGAGAAAGACAAATATATACACAAAATTATATTCAAATGTATTCAATTTATATTACAAAAAATAATTTTAAACTCACAAAAGAATTCAGTGATTTTGAAGAAATAAACTTAGGACAAGTTATTGGAACAGATGGGAAAGAAGAAGTCAGAGCACAGAAAGACAGTATAATTCTCTTTGCTAGAAATGTTGAAACTGGTGGGGAAGAAGCCTTTTTACTTGGAGAAAAGAAAAAAGCCTAGTGTTAAAAACACCAGGCCTTACTTTTAAAGATTTAGTAACATAATAACTCGACCCCTTGAAATATTGAGGATAACTTTCCCTCCCATTTTTTTCGTGAGGTAAAACATTGGCGAATCTGCTAAAGTTCTAAGTAAGATAGTTTTATGTTTCTGGGCGGAAAATATTTCTTTGACGATACTTTTGCCAATACCCATTCCTTGATATTCTGGCAAAACAGCAACCTCATCGAGATAGAATACTTCTCCCGCAACTAGTTTGTGAACATTAGGTGCGTCAAGATAAGTATCGGTTTCAGAGGTAATACATATTTTATACCCCCACGCAAAACCAACAACCTCATTTTCTTTCTCTGCTACCATACACAAAGCTTCAGGTTTGCTCATTTCTTTATAGAAATCTGAAGTAACCTTACTTGCTGGCCAACTTTCTATGAGTAAGATAGATTTTCCATCACCCGCACAAGCTGGACAAACTTCATTCTCAAAATTAAGTGGCACTTCAGTTCCACAGATAGGACATTTGTAACCCTCTTTCCACGGTTCGCCACCAAAAACTTTTTGGTATGCAGAAACTACTTTTCCAACAATGTTGTGCTGCTGGAATGGATTCATTACTTCAATTTTCATATGTTAACTTTCTTTTAAAGAACTACATGTTTATCATTTTTGTACTAGGTAGATAAACAAAACCCCCTCCAAATTTCAAATAAGGAAGGGGCTGGCTTTATTATTTAAAATCCAATCAAGACAACTCTTTCCTTATTTGGTTAGAGTTATGATGATGTAATTTGTTAATCATCGCTTTGTAGCCTCCTTGCTTGCCTCGGAGCCATTTAGAGACTCTTGCGACTGTTGTGGAGCTAAAGCCAGTCTCTTTTTCGATAATAGAGTAGGGGATTTTATCTACGAGCATTTCAGCTGTTTTAAATCGTTTTGCAAATTCTTCAATTTCCCCTTCGGTCATGAGGTCACGCAAAAACAACTTAGCCTCAGCTCTTGTTTCCAGAGCTAAGATTGCTTCAATTAAACGTTTGTTTTCTTTCGTGTCCCAGTTCATTCAACTACTTTATCAAAGTGTAGTGGTTTAGTCAAGTAAAGTTATGTATTGGAATAAGAAAAGTATAATGTGAACATGTTGACGGGGCATTTTGACAAATATTTTTCGAGTGTTAACATCATAACCAAACAGTTATTTAACAAATGAATACAATACCAAAAACACATCCTATAGGCGTTCGTTTCTTTTGTCTAAGTTGTGGTTTCGGTACTTCCGGAATTATTTTACCAGACAAAGATGTTTCGAAACGTCACTGTCCCTCATGCAAAAAGATATTGGTTTGGTGTCAAGAATGCCACCAATACATTTCGTCTAAAATAGTGGAAGAAAAGATTGTCTGTGGAAAATGTCAGTCTGAGATTCCAGAGCCGCACTTCAATATTAATAAAAAAAGTTAGGATATATATTAATATCTATAAACCTTGTACACACAGAACTGTTGAACAAGGTTTTTTCTTATTTGACAAAACAATACAAACCAATAGTATTGTCAACTGGAGGTACATTAAAATGAAAAAAGATAGACTTGATATTTTAGGCCAAAAGATAGCATCTGTCGATAGGCATTTTGTCCACTTGTTGGCCAGGCGTGTTCGTTTGGCAAAGGAAGTTGCAATGATAAAGATTGAGGATGGTTCTCCTCTTTATCGTTCTCAAAAAGAAAAAGAACGGTTAGATCAAGTTTCAAAGTGGGCGGAAGAAGAGGGGGTAAATCCCGAATTTGCTCGCTCACTTTTGTACCCAGTCATTGGGGAGTCGTGCAAGAACCAAATGGTAATTGTCGATAGTTTAAGACTTGGGAATTCTTCTGAGAAGTTTAACCCTACTTACGAAGAGCTTCAGGCTAATCTTATTAGGCTTACTGAATCGTGGGCCCCCAAATATGATTTGGAGTATGATAGAGAGCATCCTGCAACAGCTGCTCTTACAAAATTTGAGCATGGTGTAATTGATAGAATAATCTCTCAATCTTGTGATGGAAAATATGCTCTCGATTTAGGTTGTGCTACAGGTAAGGAAATCAGACGACTCTCGAAAAGGTTCAGAAAGCTCCAAGGGTTCGATATAAGTCCTGCGATGGTTGAGTTCGGCCTAAAAGGGGTTGCAAAAGAGGGTTTGAAAAATATCAACCTGGAAGTTCATGACATTGAAAGTCGATTCCCAGTTGAAGATTGTTCCGTTTCATTTCTGATCATGAATAATGGCACTGGGAGTGATGTTCAAAATTTGAGTTTTGTCTTCTCTGAAATTAGGAGGGTGTTGAAACCGCACGGGCGTTTTCTTATCTCTTTCTATAACAAAGAGGCATGGGCCCAAAGAACTTTTTTCCCTTGGCCACTCGGATTAGTTGCAGGTATTGATCAGGAAAGAAATTGCTTGGAGGTTAGGCTGGGTAATGAATTAATCCCAATTTTTGCTCAGCCATATACCCTGAGTGAGATAAAAGGAATGATTCCAGATCGGCTTTGTGTTTTGGAATCATATACTTACCCTGTACTTACTTCAATCCTTCCAACTGAAATTATTGAAAGTATAAAGCCAGTTGGAACTATCCAGGAGCTAGATGACATTATTGTCCAAACGGAAACTGGGTTAGGGGCATACATCATTGTTGCTGGAAAAAAAGTCTGAAGCAATCAATAAAATAACCACCTGAATGAAAGTTCGGGTGGTTTTTCTTTTATCTGTACCTAGAAGGGACGCGAGCGTGGTGGGACTTGAACCCACAGTAATAGTTTTGGAGACTATGGGTTTAACCAATTAACCGACACGCCCTTTTTTAACTTTTTTCATACTAGCACTATTTAATTTAAAAGTAAAATTGACTTCTTTCTTTTTATATGTACTATACAGAATAGAATTTTGTTTTAACGATCTTTAAAATAGGAGGTAATAAAATTATGCAAACATTTAGCGATTTTCTTTCCAAACAGAATGTTTGGTCTGTTGATTGGGAAGGGGCAACCATTTCCGTGTTGGACAATCCAAGATTGATATTGACTGATTCTGTGAATGCTGAGGTTGTAGATCGTTTGATTGTAGATCTCAAAAAAATCACAGCTGAAAGTTTTGGAGCAGATCTCGATAATGATACCGATGACGGTGTTAGAAATCATGTAGTTGATGCGGGTTCAATAGCCTTTCTTCATGACCATGGTCAGATTTTAGGCTTCGCTTCATCGAAGGTTTTTCCTGAAGAAGGAGTTTTCTATCTTCATGGAATTGCAACTGCTCAGAATTATAAATGTCGAGGTGTTGGCAGAAAACTTGCTCATACACTTTCTAGTAAAGCAAACTTGCGCATGATTGCATTCACGACTCAAAATCCAATCATGTTTTGTTTGTTGGAAGGTTTGCGCACCAAAGTCTACCCTAACCCAAAAAATCCAGAGGTTCCAATGGATCTTAGGAAGTTGGGTACAAAACTTACCTTTGGTCGATCTGGGAATATCGACCTGAATTCATTTGTTGTAACAGGGTTGTATGAGAAGTGTTTATACGATAAGATTCCCTGTTCTCGTATTAAAACTGTAAACCAATGGTTCGAAACAGCACTCAGTGTTGAGGATGGTTCTACCCACAATGGCTTTTTGTTTATTGGGGAGAATTAAGAAATTCAAATAGGGGTTTTTAACGTAATAATTAAAAACCCCTATTTTTTATCTATATTTAATAAACAACAAGCTTTTTCAATTAGGGCCTTTTTTTCTGCATCAGAAATAGGTAATGGATAAGGTATAATTTCATTACATAATCTATATAAAATAGTAATGCCCATAATTTTTTCTAACATTTTAGAGTCAATGGAATCATTTATAGACATCATATAGCCCTGTAATAGACTTTTAATAAGAACATTTGAATTGTTTTTTGAGTGTAAAGTAATATGTCCTAACAAAAACCCTAAATCAAAGATTGTATTTCCTTTATGTACACATTCTAAATCAAAAAAACTAATTTTATTATCCTCACTAATACCTATATTCTTAGGAGACAGGTCTGATAAAATAAGTTGTCTGGGAATTTTTTTGAGATCCGAAACTAGTTTTTTCGCGCAAATATTCGCGATTGGATAGTTAAACTTTAAAAATCTATCACAAAAATTTGATTCATAATAATTTTTGTCGTCATCTGGACGGATTGAATCGGTAATTGTTCTCAAGTAAAAATGAGTTCTACCTAAGGCTATTCCAATTTTTTCCATAATAAGTACATTGACTTTTTGTTGGTTAAATAAAAGTTCTAATGTGTACCCAGAAGGGTTGATATCGCTCAAAATAATCGCAGATAGTTCCTCGTTAAAGGCAATTATTGTAGGGAAAATATCCGGTAATAATTTGGAGAAAATTTCTAAAGCCTTTTTTTCATATTTTATATCTTTGGGGTTTATGACTATGTTTGGGATCATTGAAAAGTAACTTCCTCTTAGTTTAAGATAATGATATGTATTTTTATTATGAATTTTATATACATCGTGTACAAGTCCACCATACACCTTACTAATTTCAAATTTGGGTCCAATGGTTTCTGTTATAAAATTTAATAATCTTAAATCAAATTTAGTCTGCTTCTTTTGTTTACTAAGGGTATTTATTAGCATGCATGTCATTTAATTATACTTAATATGTGGAATTATATTTAGTAAAGTAAGAATATTTTACTATAAAAATCTTTTATTAAATTAAAGTGTGGTGATCTGTATTTTCATAACATTTGGTTATATTATTATACAGTATAGTTATTTAAAGAAAATCACCCAAAGCTCTGAAGCACTTGGGTGATTTTTATTACTAGTCTTACATCTTAGTCAGAAGGCAGTTTGAGGAGCGGAAACGAAAGATGCATAGATTCTCTCACTTCCATCAAGGTTTGTTTTGCAACCTGACGAGCTCGCTTGGTACCACTAGCTAGAATCTCCCAGACAAGGTTTGGTTTGGAAGCATAGTATTTCCTTTTCTCACGGATCTCGCCAAGATAGGTGTTCATTTTATCTGCCAGTTGTGCTTTGCATTCCTTGCAGCCACGCATTGCACCCTCACACTCAAAACGAACTTGTTGAGTTGCTTCGGGGGCAAAGATGGACCAGTATTTAAAAGCTTGGCAACTGTCAGGGTGTCCAACATCTTTACGAAAAACACGCTGAACATCTGTCACCATCTTCCCGATTCTGAGCGAAGTTTCTTCTCCAGAGTGAGCAAGGTCAATCTGATTATTCAAACTCTTGCTCATTTTCTGATCTCCTTTGGTGCCTGATAAGACAGGTATCTCTCCAACCAGCGCCTCAGGAAGATTGAAAATCTTCTTACCGAAGGTTCTGTTAAAAGTTCTTGCGACTTCTCGAGCTTGCTCAATATGCGGAAGTTGATCCTGTCCAACAGGAACTAAATCTGCATTAAAGGCAAGAATGTCAGCGGCCTGAGAAACAGGGTAGCTAACAAAGCCCAAACTCATTTGTGACACGCCATACATTTCTGCCTCGCTTTTCACCGTTGGGTTTCTCTGTACACTAGCAAGAGAAACCAGGAAGGAAAAATACATGGTCAGTTCACAAAGTTCTGGTACTTGTGATTGGATAAAGAAACAATTTTCAGGTTTCAATCCAACACTCAAATAGTCACACATCACCTCGAAAATGTTTGCTTCGATGTTGCTGTGAAGATCAATGTGGTCCGTGAGGACCTGTAGATCGGCAATAACGAAGAAGCACTCATATTCGTCCTGAAGTCGAACGCGATTTTGAAGCGTTCCAACCAAATGGCCAATGTGGAGCCTTCCCGTAGGTCGATCTCCTGTTAGAATCCGTTTTTTCATAATCTCGTGTTCCTTTTTTTGTATTTGACTAACACCAACTGTTAATGTGCAATAAGCTTATTTGAGTATACAGGTGAGACCTAACTTGTCAACGTGTTTGGCTTGACTAAGTATGGTATACTATTTTCCACATGGAGAATAAACCTAAAAAAAGAATTTTAACAGGGGTACGCCCAACCGGACCACTTCATTTAGGTCACTACGTTGGTGCTTTAGAAAATTGGCTAAAATTACAAGATGAGTATGAGTGCTTTTTTCTAATTTCTGATTATCAAGCCTTAGGTGATCACCTAGGTGAAACAGATAGAATTAGAAAATCAGTTATTAGTGTTACCTTAGACTGGTTATCTGTAGGATTAGACCCAAAAAAATGTTCTTTTGTTATACAGAGTTATGTTCCAGAACACGCCGAACTATTTATGTTATTGAGTATGTTTGTTCCTATTTCTTTAGTGGATCGAAATCCAACGCTTAAGGCAGAAATTATTCAACAAAAGAAAAGTGATGTTTCTCTTGGATTTTATAATTATCCTGTTTCTCAGGCTGCGGATATATTACTACCTCAGGCTGATCTTGTGCCCGTAGGAGAAGACCAATTACCACATATTGAATTGACACGAGAAATTGTCCGTAAATTTAATAATGTTTACGGAAGTGTCTTTAAAGAACCTCAGGCTCTGGTTGGACGTATACCTAGATTAATTGGTATTGATGGTAAGGCCAAAGCAAGTAAGAGTTTGAATAATTGTATTTACTTATCTGATTCAGAAGAAGAGGTAAATAGAAAGGTAAAGAGTATGTATACTGACCCGACAAGATTAAAAGCAACAGATCCAGGACATATCGAGGGCAATGTTGTTTTTAGTTACTTAGATGCTTTTCATAAAAACAGCACCGAATTGGAAGACCTTAAAAAGAAATATAAGGAAGGTAAAATTGGTGATGGGGAACTTAAAAAAATCTTATCTGAAGTCTTAAATACATTTTTGACGCCGATTAGAGAGAGAAGAGCTTATTTCCAGGCTCATCCAGAAGCTGTACGTGAGGCTTTACTAGAGGGTACTAATAGGGCTCAAAAGTTAGCATCTGTTACAATGAAGGAGGTTAGAAATGCTATGAAAATCACAGACTATGAGAGTGTGGATAACATAAAAAAAACATTTTATGAGAAATAAAACTATACTTATTCTAGGGGCTGGCCAAATTGGAGAAGCTTGTGCTCTTAAATCAATTAAAAATAATCCTAAAAGAATTATCCTACATACTTTAACTAAAAAAGAAGCTGTAGTGGTATTTAAAAATATTCAAGCAAATTTAGGAGATTGCAACATTGATATTCAAATTTCATGGGGTAATGCTCTAGTTACTAAGAAATTAATGAATCTTAATCGTGATGAGCTTCATGTGTCCGAGAATAGAAAAGAACTAATAAGATATTATTACTCGTATTTGAGTGATGACTTAATCAAAGAATCATCTTTGTATTACTTAGTTAAAAAATGGAAACCAGACTATATCTTTGATGGTATTAATACAGCAACAGTTGTTGGTTATCAGGATGATCCATATTCTCTTCCAAGAAGAATTTTAAACAAGGGAGATAAGAAACAAGACTGGTGTGATTCAACAGAAAACCTTCTTGTTTCTAATATTGTTCCTAGTTTAATTCGCTTCACTCAAGCTCTTAAAAAGAGTTTGCTTGATTTTAAGGTTAAGTGTTATGTAAAAGTATCTACAACTGGCTTGGGTGGTATGGGTGATAATCTTTTTTATACACACGGTGATGTAAATGAACCCGGTATGTCTTCTGGGATTCTGGGTAAGGTTGCTGCTGCTGGAGTTATTCATCAATTATTTTGGGGCCTATCCCACACTCCAGGAATTAACGTAAAAGTAGTTGTTCCAGCTGCTCTTGTTGGTTGGCAAGGAGTCGGTTTTGGTCAATTTCGTTCTCATGGTAGGGGTATACCTCTAGTTGATTCTAAGACAAAAACTAAATTGGTATCTGGTGAAGTTTTTGTTCCGGGCAAATGTGAACAAATTTCTACTTTTATGGAAATGCCCTACGTTGATTCAGGTGAAAACTGTGCTTATAGCTTAGGTGAAATGACTGCTATAACAGCGTTGGGGCAAATGGAGTGTGTGACTAGGGAGGAAGTTGCTCAAGCCTGTATTGAAATGGCAATAGGATCAACTAGACATGATCTACTTACTGCAATGGACTTAGTAGCACTTGGACCATCACATTTAGGTGGAATTCAAAGACGTATCATTCTTGATAGACTTACTGGTCTAGAAGTAAAAAATTCAATTCCTAGCATTGCAACAAACAACCTCGGTCCAACAGTTTCAAAACATCTTTTCGAAATATATTTAATGTTAGCTTGTAGTCAGAAATCTCTGTCAGTACTTGTTAAATCCTCAAGTGGTGCTTTAGTTAAAAAAATAAATAAATTCTTAGAAGACAATCAGCAAGTACGTTCACAAATTGTATCTCTGGGACTACCTATTATTTTCAATGATGATCATGTAACAGCGGGTGAGTACTTCTATGTTCCAAACATAAAGGAGGAAAATATTATTAGTACTAAAAATATTGATCTTTGGGCTAATAGTGGATGGATCGATTTGCGTGAAAAGAATATTAAGTACTGGCAGTCCATCATTAAAAAAATACTAACAGAGTCAAAGAAGGATGGGGCAAGTGGTTTAATTGCAACAGATAGAAACTATATTGATATTGAAAATGCTGATATTGGTGAAATTTTAGGTTATGTTTATTCAATGTTGGGAGGTCAAAGAAAGACTGAATTTCTCAAGTCGCTATTTTAATTCTCAGGATACTCAAGTTTTCTCATAAAACTTTTAAGAGCTGAGTAGTAGGTGATGCATGAATCAATATTTATATGTTCATTTTCACCGTGTATATCTCCGCCTATAGGCTTAATCATTAAAATAGGGATATTTAATGAGGTAAAGTGACGAGCATCCGAAGCTCCATGGGTACCTGCAATTTTTATCTGTTTTTTAAAATTTTCAACAAATGCCTTGACAAACAAGATAACTGTCTCATTTTTCTCTTCCACAAAAGTTGGGTTACCGTAGGAAAGTAATTTAACAGATAAGTCACTACTTATTTCCTTCGCAATTATAGATACTTCATTTTTAATCTCTTTGTATGAAGTATCTTCTGGAAAACGAAAATCAAATGATACCTCTGCTTTGTCACATACTTGATTAGTTGATATACCCCCATTGATTTTACTTATGTTGAAGGTAGTATTCCATGTCTCTTTTTTATTATTTTGACCATACCTCTTAAGCAGCTCATTACATAACCTGATGATTGGTTCGACTGCATTTCTCCCTTCCCAAATTCTAGACGAGTGAGCTGGTCGACCACAAGAAGTGATTTGAAGTTGGCAGACTCCTTTTGATTTATTTACAAAGATAAGATCATCACCACCATCAGGTACTATTAATATTTTTGGTTTCAAACCATATTTTTTTGCCAAAAATTGAGCACCATTAAAACCACCTGTCTCTTCATCAGAAGTTACTATTAATGAGAAGGTCAATTTACTTTTTTGTTCAATCATTTCATTCAAAAGGGAATAACCAATAGGGATAGAAAATTTCATGTCGCTCACTCCTCGCCCATAAGCAACATTGTCTTTAACTTTAATTGAAAATTGATCTGGTCTACCTGCCACTACATCCACATGAACAAGAAAACACACATCAGGATTATTTTTATTGTTATTTGAAGCAATAAGAATCTCTGACTCGTTATTTACAAGTCTTTTGACGATGGCTTTTGAATTTATTTTTGAAACGATAAAATCAAAAGCTTTTTTGTTTTGTTCAGCATTCGAGGTAAGGGTTTCAAATGATACAAGTTTTGATAGGTCTTGGGTAAATTCTTTTTTGCTTAGATTGGACATAATTTATTAGTATATTTTAGTAAAACAATATGTGAGTTTCTAACATATATCTTATTTCCAAGTATTAATCTTTTTGCTTACACTGTCAAATTATTATTTAAATTAATAAAATAACCCCATTTAGTAATACTTTAGGTTCAGATTATAGAAATCCTGATAGTTTAAGATTTGTTTAAATTATAAGATTTCCTACACTATCTTCCCATACCCCAACTCATTTAGATGGTCTTTAATATCTCCATAACTTTTACCGCAAAGCATTCCGCCGGCGAAAGACTTGTCTTGAGTTATATCAGCTAGGCAAAATTGTGGCATTTTAAAATTGTCTTTATCTTCTTTGTTTGAGAATTCAAAATCAACAAGAACTAACCCTGCGAGATCATCTTGAAATACATCTATTTCCGCTTTAGTACCAGAGTGGTCATAGTAGTATCTAATTTTTCTAACCTTCTTACCTTGAACTTGTTCTAGTGCGGCAAATTCTTCTTTTGTTAGTGAAATGGTGTGTTCATACTGTTCGGATGAATCCACTCCTTGTGTGGGTTGTTTTTTAGTAATCTCAAACTTATCACCGTTTTGTCGTATACGCAAAACAGAGTGTTCAGATTCTTTTGGGATGTATATATCTTTAATTTCTTTGGATATACATTTTTCAAATCCTTCCGGAAAATACTTTAACAAATATGTTTTTTCTAGTTCTATTTCAATCATGTTTGGTATTATACATTAAATCATAATAGCTCACCTAAAAACTGAAAAGATTTTAGATGGGGAACTGAGACATCTTCTATAAAGCTATTTTCTGCTATACCTTGCTTTTTTCTATATTTATGCTATAATTTAAAGAGATAAAAAACTAGGTAATTTAAGCCTAGTTCAAACCTTTAGAAAGGAGGTATCCAGTGGATACTACAAAGTTCGTTAAAATCTTGAAAAGAGTTGCTTTTGTGGGTACTGGATGGAGCCTCTACTCGGCCTGGAGCTGGGTGTATGACAATCCTCTCTGGCTTGCCGTTATTGGTTGGCTTGGAGTAGTTCAAGGATCTGTTATTCTTACCCTTGGCGCAATGCTAAACAACTTCATTTTTTTGGTCATGTACCAAAAAAATGAGTCTGACTGGCTTGGTGTCAACGGGTTTGAGGACTTGAAAGAACATGGTGACAAATGGGCTACAAAGGTCCAATCTCATCATAATGCCATTGTCCGATTTGTCCTGTGGGTGCCAGCCTTGTTCTTCCGTTTGCTCATCTGGGCTGTTCGGAAAAACAACATGTTGGCATTCGTAGTGCTTTCTATCTTTGAAGATTCATTCATCACTACTGCGTTTTTACGTGGTAAAGTGGGTGGAAAACTTACGAAGAGAGACTACACGGTATTCCTTGCTAGTACAGCCTTCAGCTGTGTATACTGGAGTGCCAGGAACGGTGTCGTTCTCATCATCCTCAAAGGTGGCTGGGAAATCGGCAAGCAACTTTTCAACTAAAACCAAGCCGCGTTATTCTAGTATTTTCTAGGGCGCGGCTTTTCACTTGTTTGATCTGGTGTGCTATAATCTAATTACAATGGTTGCAGTTAATGATTCAAGAAACAAATATCCTTTTTTTGCTCTGATTTTATTCACCTTTGTTTTTTTAACTCTCTCCTTTAATTTTTATCGTTATTTTGTTAAAACAGATTATGTCATCTCTATACATGTCGAATGTGATCAGTTAATAGAGAGTTGTATAACAGATGGTTCAATTTATTATAATAAATACCTTCTAAAAATGACTGATTTTATTGACGTATGTGGGGAGAGAGAAGACTTAAATTGTGTTGAAAAGCTACTTCCAGAAAACAAGATTCAAAAAATGATTTGTGGATTTGATACTGAGGATTGGGAGTCTTGCACAGAGCCAACTGGCCCAAAGAAGAGTAATTAAAAGACATGAGAAATCTAACCCCTCGAATTAATCTTTTGGTCCTCGGTGCTTCAGGTGGGGTGGCAAATGCTTTTTTGGGAATACTGCTCAAATATAGATCTCAGTTTGGTCTGCTTATATTGTTAGATAGAGATGATAAGGTAACAAAATCAATGTGCCTTAATCATAAAGAATTGGATTATATCTTCATTCAATCAAACTTAAAGAAAGAAAATGTTGATAACACTTTAAAAGAGTTATATGAAAAATATTCAATTTCTATAGTATTAGATTTGACAGATTATGATACTTTACCTATATTATCGGCTACAGATTCTCTTGGTTTGAGTTATTTAAACTGTTCATTAAATTCCGAGTATTCGTCAATGGGTCATTTTGTTGAAGATTCTAATAACTTCTTTAAAAGATTTAATAAAAATATTCACGTTCTTAGTCTAGGGATGAATCCTGGAATAATTCATCATCTTATTGTAAAAGGGGTTTTGGAATACGGTTTGCCAAATGAATTTATAGAGATAGAATATGATTCCAGTATTCCAAAAGAAAAGCCAAAAAAACCCTTTATATCTTGGTCAAAAAAACAGTTTTTGAATGAAGCTGTCTGGGGACCAGCGGGTTATTGTGGAGATGGGGGACAATATATAGAGACGAAAGAAAAAGCTGTAAATACACTTGTTGATACAAAAAAGTTTTTAGCACCCATAAAAAAGCTTCGTGTTTACCCTAAAGGTATGATAGTTCCACATGATGAGGTTATAACAATGTCAAGGATTTTGGAGATTCCAGGGAGGTTTATATATGCTATTCATCCCACTTCTTTATCTGAGTTGGTAAAAATATCAAATGAAAAAAGTTTCGTAAAAGAAGAGGATATAGATTATATAGATAATATATCGGAACCGCTTTTGGGATCTGATTGTATTGGTGTTTGGTTAAAATATGTAGATAAAAATATTTGTTATTTTTTTGATGTTCAAAATTCCAAAATTCACGGAACTAACTCAACTCTCTTTTTGGTTGGGGTGGGGGTTGCTGCTGGATTGATTGATTACATTCAAAATCCTCTCTTAGAGAACGGTGTCTACTCTGCTTTGGAGCTAAATAATGAAAATTTTTTAAAAATAGTATCTGAGCATGTTGAGATTAAAAAGCATGAAGAAAAAGTAAAGTAAAAACATTTAAATATGCAGGATATATACATACAACCAGAGGATGCTGTTAAGGAGTTGATAAAAAGATGGAAGGATAAAGAACTAGAAAATAAAGTAGAAACTTTTTTAGACGGTGATATACCTTCATCTCTTAGAACGAAGCCACATGTGATTCTTTTTAGGCATATTATCACTCCAGATGATGAGGCGAGAAAGTTAGTTGAGTTTTCCAAAAAGTTTAATATAGATCTGTTTGTTTTTGAGTTTACTAAAGATAAGTTTGTTAGTTATAATTTCGACAAATATACACTACTCAGAATGTTTATTTATTTAGGAGAAAGACCTAATGGTCAAGAGAATGTTTTTAAACTAAAAGTTTCCGATATGGATGCTGTAGACGGCAAGAAAATACAATCAATTAAAACTTTATGGGGCGAGCCTTTAGTCGAGTTTCACCATAATATATTATATAAGGTATTCCCAGAGTTTGAAGACAAAATTTTTGATTTGTCAGACTGGTTAAAAAACCATGGAGGCAAGGCAAAAATATATTATGAGTATTTCGTTTCTCTTTTGGTGAGAAATTGTATTTTGCTAGAAAATTTTCAATATGATGGTGAGGAAGGTGATTTTACTAGAGATGTATTTCTCCCCGCTTTTAAAAATATAGAAAAAAAATTCAACCTCAAACCTTTGGTGGTTAAGTTAGCTCCAGATGATTATGAGAATAACCCTAGTTGGTGGTATTATAGAGACTATATAAAAAGTATAGCGGAGGAGTATATAGTTGAGTTCAAAACTAAAAAGAATGATTAATTTTTTCATAAAAAATCAATATTGCTACGATTATGTCGCTAATCAGATTTCAACGAGCATAATTACTTACTCTCATTTACCCACAGCTATAATCGCTTTATTGTTTGGTGGTTACGTTCTATATAAATCTAGAAGTCTAAATACATTTATTTTGTTTTTTATATGTTTATTTTTCTCTATTTGGAGTTTTCTTGATCTTGGAGCGTGGGTTTCATGGTTTAATTTTACAGGTCCAAGTTCGGTAATGTTTTCTTGGTCTTCCTTAGAAATTTTTGGTCTTCTTATATTTCTATTTTCCTTTTATTTCCTCTATGTCTCAATCAAAGAAAAAGATGTTCCATTTTATTATAAAATTTTAGGAATTTTGTCTTTAGTTCCGCTTTCTTATTGGGAGATTACTGGGAAAATTCTAAACAGGTATGATACTTTTTCCTGTGGTGCTATTGAAAGTAACTCAGTAACGACCTATATAACCACGATGGAATCAATTGTTATTTTAGCTGTTACATTTTTTACTATTTTTGAATCAAATAAAGTAAAAGAAGATTCAGAAAAAAGAAAAAAAATAATATTTTCTGGTCTATCGGTTTTTCTGTTTTTGATGGTTTTTTCATTATCTGGATCTCTTGCTGATCTTCTTAATAACCTGGGGTGGAAAGATGCTTACAATTTTGGAGTATACAGTCTTTTCGGTATGCCTATTTTCATAGGATTTTTGGGATATCTCATTGTCCGCTTTAAGACCTTCAATATTCGTTTATTCGGTGCTCAAGCACTTGTACTTGGTCTTATTACTCTAGTTGGTTCAAAACTCTTTACAGCTGAGGCTGGTGTGAATAGGAACATTACTATTATTACATTAGGTGCTATCTGTATCTTTGGTTATTTCCTCGTAAAAAGTGTTAAGAAAGAAATTGAAACTCGTGAGCGTATTGAAAAACTTGCTGATGAACTTGAACTTGCAAACGAGCGACTTCACATTCTAGACCAACAGAAATCTCAGTTCGTTTCTCTTGCTTCACACCAGCTTCGCGCACCACTCACTGCTATCAAAGGTTATCTTTCGATGATTATGGAAGGTGATTATGGAGAAGTGAAAGGAGAAATACGAGAAATGATTCAGAGAGTGTTTGATTCTGCAAATAATCTTGTGACTATTGTGGGAGACTTTTTGGATGTGTCACGTATTGAGCAAGGGAAAATGGCATATGATTGGAAAGATTTTGATCTTAAGCCTCTTGTGGAAACTGTCGGACATGAACTTAAGCAAATGGCAGACAAGAGAGGTTTGGAATTTACTGTTTCAGTGGAGGAAGGAAAAACATACATGGTGCATGGTGATATGAACAAGCTAAAGCAGGTGTTCACAAACCTTACAGATAACTCAATTAAATATACGCCGAAAGGAAAAGTTTGGATCAAACTTAGTCGTCCAACGCCAGATACTATAAGATTTGAGGTGAATGATAATGGTATTGGTATCGCTCCAGAGACATTACCAAAACTATTTGAGAAGTTTACCCGCGCAGAAGGTGCAAACGATGTGAATGTAATAGGTACAGGTCTTGGACTCTATGTTGCTAAAGAAATGATCCGTGCTCACGAAGGTGGTAAGATCTGGGCAGAGTCTGATGGAAAAGGCCTAGGCTCTACGTTTGTGGTGGAGTTGAAGGCTTTGTAAGAAAATATTTTCAATTAACAAAAAACTCTCATTAATGAGAGTTTTTTGTTATTGGGTTAATGTTATAATCTTTAATCATGAAAGAACTTATTGTTCGTGGAATTATAGTCAATAATGGAAGTGTTCTACTTTGTAAGGTTGTTAAGAGTGGGTTTTATTTTCTCCCTGGCGGGCATATTGAAGAAGGTGAAAATCCAGAAACAGCTTTAGAAAGAGAGTTAGTAGAGGAATTTGATACAAAACCCACTCGAATAAACTTTGTTGAGGAGGTGGAGAATTCGTATTTAGAAGAAGAAAAAGTAATTGAAGAAAAGTTTTATGTTTTTGTTGTGACTTTAGAAAATTATGAGAATATAAAAAGCAGGGAAGATCATATAGACTTTGAGTGGGTAAAAATTGAGGATTTTAAATCAGTTGATTTTAGACCAAAGAAAATAACAGGGGAAATATTGGAAATTATAAAAAAGGAAAAAGATTTTTGGATTTAAGCAAAAATTGCAACAATTTTAATTGTTGAGATAATTGGGACATGAAGAAAAAAATAAGCACAACAAAACACGTTACTCTTTTTGAAGATAAAGAGGTTCGTCGTACATGGCATAATGAACAATGGTATTTTTCTATATCCGATATTGTGCAAGCTCTTTCAGATTCAAATGATGTAAAACAGTATATAAAAAAGATGCGGGCACGAGATGAAGAATTATCTCTCAACTGGGGTACAATTTGTACCCTACTTGAAACCATTTCTAAAGATGGTAAAAGACGGCAAGAAACAATGTCTAACTTAACTGGTATCTTCCGCATTATCCAGTCTATTCCTTCGCCTAAAGCGGAGCCTTTCAAACAATGGTTGGCAAAAGTTGGTCAGGAAAGAATTGAGGAGATTCAGGATCCAGAAAGAGCTATTGTTCGCGCAAAAAATATTTACAGCCAAAAAGGGTACAAAGATGACTGGATTGCAAAGAGAATGAGAGGTATTAATGTTCGTAACACACTCACGGAGGAATGGAAAAATAGAGGAGCGAGGGAAGGTTTGGAATTTGCAATACTTACAAATGAAATTTATCAAGGAGCCTTTGAGATGACCGCAAAGGAAATTAAGGAATATAAAGACCTCTCCCACCCAGATAATCCGCGTGACCATATGAACGAGCTCGAGCTCATTCTCACGATGTTGGGTGAAGCGACAACAACAGAGCTTTCACGCGAGAGAGATTCAAAAGATTTTCCTTCGTTAAAAAATGATTCCCGCGAGGGCGGTAAAGTTGCTGGTAATGCTCGCGAAGAAATAGAAGCAAAAACGGGTAAGAAGATTGTAACGGCTGGGAATTTTTTAGAAAATAAAAAGCTAAGAAAACTACCAAAAAACAAAGGTAAATAAAAACATGGTAAAAATTCCAACAATTGATTGTGGTACTTTTGTTTTGAGACAGCTCAACAAAAAAGATGCTGAGTCTTTGTCAAAAAATGCGGATAATAAAAAAATCGCAAAGAATTTGACTGACGAGTTTCCTTCTCCGTATACAGTTAAGAATGCTGAATGGTGGATTAGGTTTAATCTCTCAAAGAAAAACGAGAAGGTCTATACTTTTGGAATAGAGGTAGGTGGAAAAGTGTGTGGTTGCATAAGTCTATATTTGGATAATAAAAATAATAAAAAAGCTGCGACGGGGTATTGGATAGGTGAAGCTTTTTGGGGTCGTGGAATAATGTCTGTTGCTTTGGAGAAAGTTGTTAATTTTGGATTTAAAGAATTGAAATTAAAAAGAATTGAGGCTTCCGTATATCCACGCAATGAGGCATCTGCTTCTGTTTTGATAAATAATGGTTTTGAAAAGGAGGGATATCTGAAAAAGAGTGCGCTACATGCTGGAAAATTGATGGATGAAATAATATTTGCGAAGGTAAGATGAAACCAAAAATTTCGACAATAATCAAAACTAGATCCTCGGGAGATTTGAAAGCAGAATATTATGATGCTAAAGAGTTAAGTATTCCTGATAGTGAAGTACATCACGTTTGTACATTTGCTTTTTATGGTGGTAAATTAGTTTTGTGTCATGATGCCCAGAGAAATAAATGGACTCCACCTGGCGGTTCGAAAGAAAATGGAGAAAGTGTTCAAGAAGCAACTATTCGAGAAGTTCTTGAGGAATCAAATATGAAAGTTGTGTACTATGAATTGCTTGGATATCAGAAAGTATATGAACCACATAGAGTTACCGTTCAAACCAGGTCTTTTTGTGTGGTTGAACCGTGCGGAAAATTTGTATCTGACCCAGATGGTGATATTGATGAAATTGAACTCATTGATCCTAAAGATATTAAAAAATATTTTGATTGGAGTGAAATTGGTGATGAGGTACTTAGGTGTGCTTTAGAAAAATTAAATAAAATAAATAATGGAAAAATTATATGATGCATCATTTGGAATAATTCCAATATACAAAACAGAAAACGGCGACTTAAAATTTTTGCTGGTGCAAAGTGTAAAAACAGAAGAATGGACTTTTCCAAAAGGCCACGCAGAAGGTGAAGAAAAACCAGAGGAAACTGCGCGGAGAGAGGTTTTGGAGGAGACTGGAATTTCTGATATCGAAATTGTTGAAGGTGTAAAATATTTAGATACATATGAATTTGAAAGAAGTGGAAAGATAACAGAAAAAACAGTGACGCTTTTTGTTGGATTTGTGAAAGATATAAAAGTGAGTGTTAAAGAAAAAGAGATTTTGGATTATGAGTGGGCTACGTACGAAGAGGCTTTGGAAACTATTTCATTTGAAGAGCCAAGAGAGATCTTGAAAAAAGTGGTAAAAGATATTCAAGACAGGTAATTCAAATAATTTCTTTACCTTCTCTTCATATTATCTTAGGTATACTTTCAGTATGACAGATATGGATGAGTTCATTACAAAGGTAAGAGAAAAAGGTCTTGAACCTAAAAAGATTTTTCAAGAAGCTATAAAAGTTAAATTTGCCGAGGATGAGGTGATGATTGAGAGCTGGAAGGTTCTGTGGGCATTTTGTATGTTTCGAGGAAAGATTCCCAACTTTATATTGGAGTATTTCCAGAGCCTCAAGTGAGGCTCTTTTTTATAAATATTTGGTCACTTTATATAATCTTTGTTATTTGGTAATATTATTGCCATGAACAAAATCTTACTTTCAGGAGTAAAACCAACCGGCAGACCTCATATTGGCAACTATTTTGGTGCAATGAAGCAGTTCGTGGATTTGCAGGATAAATACGATGCAAGAGTTTTCATCGCCGACTTTCATGCTTTTACCACTACAACTGATGCAAAACAGGTGCACGAAGATATTATTGGTGTTGCACTCGATTATTTAGCTATTGGTCTCGATCCCAAAAAATGTCTCATATTCAAACAGTCTGATGTTCCACAAGTTACAGAACTTTGTTGGCTTTTTGATTGCATTACTACGATGCCATACCTTATGCGCGCACATGCATTCAAAGATGGTGAAGCAAAAAATAAAGATATTAGTGTTGGCTCGTTCAACTACCCAATGCTCATGGCTGCTGATATTTTAATACAAGATGCAAACGTGGTGCCTGTGGGGCAAGACCAAAAACAGCATGTTGAATTTGCTCGTGATACAGCAGAAAAGTTTAACAGAATTTTTGGAGAGACTTTTATTTTGCCTGAACCCTTGATTTTAGGTGATGTAGCTGTGGTCCCGGGAAGCTCTCGCAGAAGATGTGAAAAACTTCATTCGTCCACTTCGTGAAAAGCGAGCAGAGCTAGAAAAGAACTTGCCAGAAGTACTCGCAATCCTAAAAGAAAATGGTGAAAAGGCTAGGGTTATTACAGAAGCAAAAATGCAGGATATAAGAAAAAAAATCGGAGTAAGCTTGTATTAAAATATGGAATCAAAAAATAAAAATAATTATCCGAAAGTATACATATCGGATGTAATAAATTTTTTCTGGAAAGGTATAGGGAAAAACAAGTTATCTTTGTTTGTAAGTGTGACAGCTATTGCTCTTGGTAGCTCGGCTTCCATCATTTCGCCTGTATATTATAAAAAGTTTTTTGATGTTTTATCTCAAGGGGGAGATAAAGCTGTTCTGTATCCACAGCTATTTCATTTTCTTTTCATTATACTCGGCATAAACTTCGTTTCTTGGGCACTTTGGAGAATTGGATCATTTGCCGTAGTTCATTTTGAAGCACATGGGATGGCAGATCTAAGAACGCAAGCATATAGAAGTTTGATATTTCATTCATATAGCTTTTTTGCTAATAATTTCACAGGGGCGATAGTGCAAAGAGTAGGGAGATATGCTCGAGCGTTTGAAAAAATAATAGACCGCATAACTTGGGACATTGTTCCTCTTGTTGTTCGTGTTACAGGAATCTTGATTGTTACTTACTATATTGAACCAAAACTAACATTAATTATTATTTTCTGGACCTTGATTTATATGATGGTAAGTCAAGTGTATTCCATGTGGAGATTCAAACATAATGTTGTAATGGCAGAAGCCGACTCCCGCACAACAGCAGTGCTTGCAGATACTATTACAAACCAAAATAACATTGAACTGTTTAGTAGTCACAAAGCTGAAATAAAAAACTTTGACGATGTGGTAGAAAACCAAAGAAGAATTACCCAATTTAATTGGAATATGAATATTGGTTTTGATGGAGTTCAAGCTTTATTTTCTTTCGTTGTGGAATTTATCGTTTTTTATTTTGCTATTCATTTTTGGCAGGGAAATATTTTTACGGTTGGTTCATTTGTTTTGATTCAGCTTTATGTGATAGGCCTAAGTGGACAGCTTTGGGGGTTCGCTAGAATTATCCGAGATTTCTATGAGGGTTACGCAGACGCGAAAGAGATGGTTGAAATAATGAAATTACCATACGAGATCAAGGATACTCCAACTTCTAAATCAGTAAGCATATCTTCCGGGGAAATATTGTTTGATAATGTAAATTTCTCTTTTAACGGAACAAGAGAGGTTTTAAGTGGTATAAATTTATGCATTAAATCTGGAGAAAAGGTTGCTCTTGTTGGTCCTTCTGGTGCAGGTAAAACAACATTCGTAAGATTACTTTTGAGATTTTATGAATTGACCGGTGGGAATATTACAATTGATAAAAATGAAATAAAAGATATTACACTTGAAAGTTTGCGTAATAACATAAGTCTTGTTCCACAAGACCCTTTGCTTTTTCATCGAACTATTAAGGAAAATATTCGTTATGGAAAGCCTGATGCAACTGATGAAGAAATAGTAGAAGCTGCTCGCTTAGCGCACTGCTCTGAGTTTATAGAAAATCTACCAAAGAAATATGATACATATGTAGGTGAAAGAGGAATTAAACTTTCTGGCGGCGAAAGACAAAGAGTTGCTATCGCGAGAGCTATTTTGAAAAATGCTCCGATATTGATTTTGGATGAAGCTACATCAAGTTTGGATTCCCATTCAGAGTCTCTTATTCAAGATGCCTTAGATACACTCATGAAAGGCAAGACTACTATTGTGATTGCTCACCGACTTTCGACAATCAAAAAGATGGATAGAATAATTGTGTTGAAGGGAGGGAAGATTGTTGAGGATGGTTCACATAGTAATTTAGTAAAAGAAGTTGATGGAATGTATAAAAAACTTTGGGAATTGCAGGCGGGCGGGTTTATTCAATAGCTGCTTCATTTGCAAAGTTTTACGTGCATGATATTCTTGTAAGTAAGAGCTTTGACGCCGATGACACGGCTGAGCTTAGGGAAGAAAACCCTGTGTAGAGCCCTAAAAAGCCTCAGGATGAGTAGAACCCTACGGGTAGCCCGTTACAGCTTTCAAGGGGTTTAAGCGAATACGCTTAAACAAGTATGGTGGCACCGCGGTTACAAGATCGTCCGTACAAGTATGTTTTTTATTAAGCATATTTGTACGGATGATTTTTTATTTATTAAAATAATTTAGAAATAATGAAAGTCAAAATATATACAGCGGAAAATGAAATGGACGTAAGTATAACAAAAGGATATCTTGAATCTTTTGATGTGGAAACATTCACAGCACCTGGAGAAAATAGCCTAGGAGATAATCCAAAAGTAAATAGAGGTCCAAATGTTGGGTTTGATATTTTTGTGGAAGCTGATAAGTCAGAAGAAGCAATTAAAATATTAGAAGAGAGAGATTTAAAATAATAAAAATGGAACGAATATATATAAAATATTTAGGTCAATATATTGAACAGGAAGTTGTAATTAAGGGTTGGGTGGATGTGCGCCGAGACCAAGGTAAGCTTGTTTTTTTTGATTTCCGAGATGTAACAGGAAAAGTACAGGGGGTGATTTTACCAAATCAAATAGAAGCTCATGAAGTAGCAAAAGATGTGCGACCTGAGTGGGTTTTGGAAGTGAGAGGTAAAGTAAATAAACGCCCTGAGAAAAATGTTCAACAAGGAAAACTAAATGGTGACATTGAGTTAGAAATTTTGGAAATAAAAGTTTTGGCAAAAGCTATGGAATTGCCATTTTCTTCTGATGCAGACTTGAATCTAGACACTCTTTTAGACTATAGACCACTAACGCTTCGTAGAGAAAGAGAGCAAAATATTTTTAAAACTCAGTCTATAATCTTGAAAGCTTTTCGAGAATATCTGGACGCACAAAACTTTACAGAATTTCAGGCCCCAAAAATAGTTGGTGAAGATGCAGAAGGTGGTGCTGGTGTTTTCAAGTTAGAATATTTTTATGGTCAGGCAGCATATCTTGCAACGAGTCCCCAGCTTTATAAACAAGTTATGACTGGTGTTTTCGAAAGAGTATACGCAGCAGGTCCACAATTCAGAGCAGAGAAGCACGCAACTAGTCGCCATTTAAATGAAATGACAATGCTCGACTTCGAAATGGCTTTCATAAAAGACCATACAGATGTGATGAAAATGATTACGAATACTCTCCGACATATTGTTTCTACAGTTGGAGAAAAAGCAAAAAGTGAATTGGAGTTTTTCAAAATAGAATTACCGTTAGCACCAGAGGTATTTCCTACAATGAAGTTAAGAGAGGCTCAGGAACTTATAAAGAAAGAAACTGGCAAAGATAATACAACTGAACCAGACCTAGAACCAGAAGATGAAAGATGGTTATGTGAATATGCTAGAAAGAATCTAAATAGTGATTTTGTTATAGTTACTCATTACCCAGTATCAAAAAGGCCATTTTATACAATGGAGGATTCTGAAGATCCTGGTTTTACAAAAAGCTTCGATATTTTGTTTAGGGGTGTAGAGATTATCTCCGGTAGTCAGAGAATTCACGATTATGAATTGCTCGTTGAGAAAATTAAAGGAAAAGGTCTTGATCCAGAGAAGTTCGGTTTCTATCTTATGGCCTTCAAGTACGGCTTAGCACCACATGGGGGAATAGGCATGGGACTAGAGCGTCTCACAGAGAAATTCTTAGGTATTGAAAATGTGAAAGAAGCCACTTTGTTCCCAAGAGATATAAACAGAATTGATACTTTGCTTTCAAAATAAATGTGCAAGCAAATTATATAATTAGTGTTAAAATAGCTTAAATGTCACTCGACTTCACCGTAAAAACCCCAGTGTTTGAAGGACCTCTTGAGGTTCTCTTAGGCATGATTGAAAAGCGTAAACTTTTCATTAATGACATTGCACTTTCGCAAGTGGCGGATGATTATATTTCCTATGTGCAGAGTATTCAAAATGAAAGAGGTTTTCCAATTGCAGAAGTTGCTCAGTTTATTTTGGTTGCTTCAACACTGCTTCTGATAAAATCCAAATCTCTTTTGCCAACACTCACTCTTACTGAAGAAGAAACGCAAAGTGTGAATGACCTCGAACTTCGTTTGAAAATATATCAGCGACTTAGAAATGCTGCAGAGCATGTAGCTCAACGATTCGGAGAAGATATTATGTTTGCGCCTTTAGACAGAAAAAATGATGTAAAGGTTTTTGCACCAGATAAGGATACAAATCTTCCTTCATTATTTGCATCGATACAAAACGCGCTTAAAAATCTTCCTAAAAAAGAATTTATTCCGAAAGCGGTAGTTCAGAAAGTTATTAGTCTAGAAGAAATGATCGGAAGACTTACGACACGTATCAGTTCAAATTTGCGTATGTCATTTACACAATTTTCTGGTGAACATAAAGGAAATAGGGTTCATATAATTGTGAGTTTTTTGGCAATGCTAGAATTGGTGAAAAACGGTATAATACACGTCAAACAAGAAAAAGATTTTGGAGATATCGAAATGGAGACAGGTGAAGTTGGCGTGCCGAGGTATAGTTAAAAGTTATAAAGTTGAAAGTAGAATTCACAACAACCACATGGAACTAGATAAAAAAATAGAAGCAATATTATTTTGGAAAGGGGAGCCAATGAGTATAAAAAAACTCTCACAAATTCTCTCTGTATCTGAAGAAGAAATAAAAGCCGCTATCGAAAATCTTAAAATAAAACTCGAAGGAAGAGGAATTTCTCTAATGGAAAAAGAAAGCGAAATAATGCTTGTAACTTCAGGAGAAGCCTCAGAACTCATTCAAACCCTCACCAAAGAAGAGTTGAGTAAAGATTTGGGTAAAGCTTCACTTGAAACCCTTTCGATTATTTTATATCAAGGTCCGGTAAAACGAAGTGAAATAGATTATATTCGTGGTGTGAACTCTCAATTTATTTTGCGTAATCTTTTAGTGCGAGGTCTTATTGAAAAAATAAGTGATCCTAAAGATGCTCGAACTTTTGTATATAAACCATCATTTGAACTTCTGGCACATTTAAATGTAAAAAGCATTGAAGAGTTGCCAGAATATGAAGCTGTGAGAAAAGACATAGAATCATTCAAATCTGCTGGTGTGGAAGAAGAGAAAAAAACCGAAGCGCTTTCTGATTCCGAAAGTTTAGAAAATGAAATCCAGGAAGATTCTGAATTAAAAGCTAATGAGGATTCCATATAAATTATGATTATAAATCTTATCAAAGTATTTTTTCCTGCTGCACTTTCATTTATTATTGGAATCGGACTTACTCCACTCTGGACTGCTTATCTATACAAAAATGAAATGTGGAAAAAGAAGGCCGGTAAAGTATCTTTGGATGGTAAGGAAACGCCAATTTTTAATGAGCTTCACAAAACCAAAGAAGTGGGCACGCCGCGTATGGGTGGCGTAATCATTTGGGCGAGTGTGTTTATAACAATTTCAGTATTGTGGTTCGCATCTCATTTTCTACCATTTGAAGTTTTCGATAAATTAGAATTTTTGAGTCGAAAACAGACATGGATTCCTTTTGCGGCACTCCTCTTTGGTGCTTTTGTAGGATTTGTTGATGATCTTTATGAGGTTAGAGGATGTGGTGACCATAAGGCCGGAGGTCTATCGCTCAAGAAAAGACTTTTGGTTGTTGGGTTAATTGGTCTGCTTTGTTCATTGTGGTTTTATTTTAAACTAGATGTTCATTCAATTGGTTTTTTTGAATCATCTCTATTTGTTGGTTTGTGGTTTATTCCTTTCTTTATAGCTGTTACATTGTTTTTGTATTCAGGAGGTATTATAGATGGTATTGATGGTTTGGCGGGAGGTGTTTTTGCAATCATCTTTACTGGTTACGGAGCAATTGCTTTTTTCCAGAATCAAATTGATCTCGCAGCACTTTGCGCAACAATTGTTGGAGGTATTCTTGCTTTTTTGTGGTTTAACATTCCTCCAGCGAGATTTTATATGTCGGAAACTGGAAGTATGGCACTTACTGTTACGCTTGCAGTTATTGCATTCATGACAGATTCACTTGGTCATGGGCATGGGGTGATGTCACTCCTCATTATTGCAGCGCCTCTTGTTATCACATCTCTTTCTGTGATCGCTCAGCAAATATCAAAGCGAGTGAGGGGTAAAAAACTCTTCTTAGTTGCTCCACTACATCATCATTTTGAAGCTTTGGGGTGGCCGTCATACAAAGTGACAATGCGATACTGGGTTATGTCTATAATTTTCTGCATTATTGGTGTTATATTTGCTTTGATTCACTAAGATCAGGGCTTGGTGAGTTATACACACATAAGTAAGGTGTGGTTTCGTGATATAATTCGCTTTAATGATGCGAAAAAGTATTGATAAATCGTTCTTTTTTGTTGTAATCGTCCTTGTGTTGGGTGGTCTTCTTATTTTTACATCTGCATCGCTCAGTCTTCTTGCTAGACAGGGTGCAAATTTTTATGGAATAGCCTTTAATCACATTGTGTTTGGATTACTTGGGGGTATGTTGGCAGCATATCTCATATCTAAAGTTCCATATCAATTTCTTAAAAAATATTCTCCCTATTTTTTTATTTTTTCAATCATCCTTACTCTATTGGTGTTTGTTCCTCATATAGGTTTGAAGAGTAACGGTTCATATCGTTGGATAAGTATTTTCGGTAAAACATTTCAACCTTCAGAGGTTTTGAAAATTGCTACCATTCTTTTTATGGCGGCACTTTTTTCCAATCTTAAGGATAAGGTTCAAACTATAAAATATGGACTCTCATCTTTCCTTGCTGTTGCGGCAGGAATTGCAATAATTTTTGGAGCTCAACCAGATACCGCAACTTTTGCTATTTTATGCGTTCCATTGCTCGCGATGTTTTTTTCTGCTGGTGGGAAGATGAAACACATTGGAGTTATTATGCTGTTTGGTCTAGTGGTATTTGCTGTGTTGGTTTTCACCAAACCTTACTTGCGGGCTCGTATAGAAACATTTATACACCCTGCAAATAATTCACTTGATTCAGGATATCAGATACAACAATCGTTAATAGCCATAGGTTCTGGGGGGATGACTGGGAGAGGTTTTGGGCAAAGCCTTCAAAAGTTTAACTTTTTACCAGAGGCTATTAGTGACTCTATCTTTGCCGTCGCATCGGAAGAATTTGGTTTTATCGGCAGTGTTATTATTGTGATTTTGTTTGTATGGTTTGCTGTAAGAGGCCTAAAAATTGCCTCAAGGGTGCATGATAGCTTCGGTAGACTAACCGTCATTGGAATTGTTATACTACTCACCATGCAAGCGTTTGTGAATATAGCCGCAATGCTTGGCATTATTCCTTTAACTGGCGAGCCTTTACCGTTCATCAGTCAAGGTGGTACTGCATTGTTGTTCGAATTTATTGCCGTTGGGATCATTCTTAATATTTCTAAATATCAAAAAGTGTAGTCAATTATTATGAAAATTTTACTTACAGGTGGTGGGACAGGAGGGCATTTTTATCCGCTGATTGCGATTGCAGAAGAATTGCGAGCAATAGCAAAGGAGAGAAAGCTTCTTAATTCAGAAATATATTTTATGTCGGATACTCCTTATAACAGAAGTATTCTTTTTGATAATGGTATAGAATTTGTGAAAGTTCCAACTGGAAAGTATCGTAGATATTTTTCAATGTTAAATTTTTTCGATATATTTAAAACTATGTGGGGTGTGGTTTCTGGATTTATGAATGTATTTAGGATTTATCCAGATGTAGTTTTTAGCAAGGGTGGGTACGCAAGTTTTCCGGCTCTTTTTGCCGCTAGACTTCTTAAAATTCCTGTAGTAATACACGAGTCAGATACTGTTCCGGGTAAGGTAAACTTGTGGGCAGGTGCTTTTGCTCAAAAAATTGCAGTGTCATACCCTGACGCTGAAAGTTATTTTCCAAAGGGTAGAGTTGCTTGGACAGGAAATCCTGTTAGAAAAGAAGTTGCTCTAACAATACATGATGGAGTTACTGAGCGTTTTAATTTTGATTCCAATATTCCAATCATTCTTATTCTTGGAGGTTCCCAAGGATCTGAAAAAATTAATGAAGCTCTTTTAAGTACTCTTCCTCAGCTTGTCTCTTTGTATCAAATCATTCATCAAACAGGAACACGTAATTTTAAAGAAGTATCTGAAACTGCAAACGTTATACTCGGAGATAACCCTAACAAAACACATTATTTTCCAAAAGAATATTTAAGTCCTTTAGATTTAAGAATGTCTGCAGGAATCGCTTCACTTGTAATTACTCGTGCTGGTTCAACTTTGTTCGAAATTGCTACTTGGGGCGTTCCTGCAATAGTGATTCCAATAACATCATCGAATGGAGATCATCAGAGAAAAAATGCATTTGCATACGCACGTACTGGTGCAGGTGTTGTTATTGAAGAGAATAATTTAACTCCTGAGATTTTATTGTCACAAATAGATTCACTCATGAAAGATAGTTTGAAAAGAGAAAAGATGACTCTAGCAACAAGATCTTTTGCGAAGACTGATGCTGCACATGTGATTGCTGATGAAATAATTAACATTGCCTTAACTCACGAACAATAATATGTCTGATACTGTCATAACCCGATTTGCACCATCACCTACAGGTTTTTTACATATGGGAGGTGTGCGAACTGCACTTTTTAGTTATTTGTATGCCAAACAAAACAGTGGCAAATTTTTATTGAGAATCGAAGATACTGATAAAGCTCGCAATAAAGAAGAATGGACAACTGGACTTATAGACGACCTCGCTTGGCTTGGTCTCAAACATGATGTTTTTGCAAAACAGTCAGAGAGAGCAGAAATTCATAAAAAATATATACAAAAACTTATTGATGAAGGCCATGCGTATATCTCAAAAGAAATTCCAAAAGAGCCAGGTCAGCGTGATGAGGTTATTCGTTTTAAAAATCCAAATAAGAAAGTGGTAATTACAGATCTTATACGTGGTGAAGTTGAAGTCGACACGACAGACTTGGGAGACTTTGTTATTGCTAGAAGTATAGATGAACCGGTATACCATCTCGCTGTTGTTGTTGATGATTTCGAAATGAATGTAACCCATGTCATCCGAGCAGAAGAACATCTTTCAAATACCCCTCGCCAGATATTAATTCAAGAAGCTATAGGTGCACCAAGACCTATATATGCTCACTTGCCACTTGTACTTGCTCCAGATAAAACAAAGCTATCTAAACGAAAACACTCTGAAATATCGTCTCTTACAACTTTTCGCCAAAAGGGATATTTACCACAAGCTATTCTAAACTTTGTAGCGCTTATGGGTTGGAACCCGGGTACAGATCAGGAGATTTTTTCTTTAGAAGAGCTCATTCAGCAATTCAGAATAGAAAAAGTACAGAAGGGTGGGGCAGTGTTCAATATTGAAAAATTGGACTGGATCAATAGGGAATATATAAAGAAAATGAGTAGGGAAGAGCAAAAAACTAACATTAAAGAGTATTTGCCAGCAGAGATGGAAGACTCGTTATTCGATCGTATTTTTCCAGTAATTCTAGATAGAATAACTGTTTTTGGTGATGTAAAAACCCTTTGGGACAATGGTGAACTTTCATATTTTGTTGAAAAGCCGAAATATGAAAAAACTCTTTTATATTGGAAAGATGCAAAGGAAGATTCTATTACAGTAACACATCTAAAAAAAGCAAAAGAATTATTAGGCAGTGTTTCACAGTGGGATGCAGAATCAATCAAAATAGCTTTATGGGATTACGCTTCAGAGGTTGGTCGAGGTAATGTGTTGTGGCCACTACGTACTGCTTTAACAGGCAAAGAAAAATCCCCAGATCCGTTTACTGTTGCGTCCATTCTCGGTCAATCAGAAACCATCTCACGTATAGATGAAGCTATTTCGCTTCTCAATACTTAAGATGTTATCTTTTAAAAAAACTTCAATTAAGATTGGTCTATTCATATGTATTTCATATGCTAGTTTTTTTGTTGTATCTATAGCTCATGCAATAACTATAGATGAAATCAATAAGAAGATTGAAGATAAAAAGAATAGTCTGGGTGAGGTTTACAAAGACATTAAAAAATATGAAGACGCACTAGAAAATACAGGTAAAGAAAAAACAACTCTTCAGTCCACTATTAAAACTTTGGACACAACAAAGAAAAAGCTAGATACAAATATAAAAGCAACGCAGATAAATATTTCTACTACTAATCTAAATATAAACAAACTGGCACTTTCGATTGATGAGAAAAAAAATAAAATCGACGAGGATAAGCAGGTCATAGCTAAAGATATTCGAGCTCTTTCAGAAATTGATTCTCAGTCTATGGTTGAGACTATTCTTAATAATTTAAGTATGAGTGATGTGTGGAATCATGCCCAAGCTCTTATATCCATAAATCAAACCATTCAAGGTAATATCCGAGAACTCCAAGGTTTGACTCGTGAGCTAGAATCAAGCAAACAAGAAACTGAAGCCAAGAAAAAAGAATTGGAGACTCAAACCAAATTACTTAGTTCTCAAAAGCAGTCAGTAGAGTCTACACAACAAGAAAAAGCTCAAGTTCTCAAGGTGACACAAAATAAAGAAGCAAACTTTAAAAAATTACTTGCAGACAAGCTCGCACAAAAAAATGCTTTTGAAAAAGAACTTTTTGATTTTGAACAACAATTAAAAATTAAATTTGATCCAAATAGTTATTCTAAAGACGGTTCTATATTTGAATGGCCGCTTGCAAAACATATAATAACCCAATTATTTGGATCTACTGTAGATTCAAAACGTCTTTATACTTCTGGGACACATAATGGAGTCGATTTTGGTACTCCTGTGGGTACTCCTGTAAAAGCTGTTATGGCTGGAACTGTTATTGGTACAGGTAACACTGACTTACAACCGGGTTGTTATTCATTTGGTAAATGGGTTATGGTCAGTCATGCAAATGGACTATCTACCATGTACGGACATTTTTCATCAATAAGTGTTAAACAAGGTGATGTAGTTGCAGCAGGTGACTTACTTGGTCTATCTGGAAATACTGGATACTCTACAGGTCCACACCTACACTTTGGTGTGTATGCAACCCAAGGCACGCGTATAGAGAGATATGCAAATAGTAACTATTGTAAAAATGTTACAATTCCAATCGCTGACAAGAGCGCATATCTTGATCCTATGGTTTATTTACCTAAGTAAGATTTGTTGTTTTTAACTTTCAGGAAAAATATACTAGTGATATAATTGTTTTTAATTATGACTTACAAAAATAAAAATAATCAAGGATTTATTGGGATTATTGTTTTAATTGTTGTGGCAATCGTTATTTTGAGTTATCTTGGTTTTGATCTTAGGAAAATTTTTACTTCTGATATGGTACAGAAAAATTTCTCTTATGTTTTTGGTTTTATAAAAAATATCTGGTCAAATTATTTATCTGTTCCATTTACTTTTATATGGAATGAAGTAGTTCATCCCATTTTCAGTCTCATGTGGAAAGCTTTTCTTGCTGGTGTAGAGGGGATTAAGAGCAGTAACGCTACAACTCAATAATAAATAATGAATAAGATAATTTTAGGTATCGTAGGGTATGCAGCAAGCGGCAAAGATATGGCTGCGCTTCATTTATGGCAAGAACACGGATTTATAAATGTGTCAACAGGTAACATGGTTCGGAAATATGTTGCTGAAAATAATTTAGGTGAACCAACTCGCGAACTTCTACAAAAAGTTGCAAATGAATTACGTGAAAAAAATGGCGCTGGATATTTTGCCGCTAAAGCAATACAGGAAAACGAAAATTTTGAAAAACTTATCGTAAGCGGAATACGAACCGTTGGCGAAGCTATGGAAATTAAAAAGTTTCAAGGGATTATTATTGCGGTAGATGCATCACAAGAAATACGCTTCGAACGTGCTCAGGGTCGTGGGTCAGCTAGGGACAATAAGGACTTTGAGTCATTTAAGGCTATAGAAGCTTTGGAGGCCCAAAATGAAGATCCAAACGCCCAGAATATAAAGGCGGTCATTGATATGTCAGATTATAAAATTTTGAATGAAGGCACGGTAGAGGATCTAAACGAGCAAATGGATGAATTGATTAATGAAATCTTACAGCGAGGCTTATAGAGGCTTTAAAATTGGATTAAAATGGAGGGAAGTACTCGAAAGAGTACTTCTTTTTGTTTAAGCCTTTTTCTAGATAGACTCTACCGCAAAGATATATTGTGCGACATGACCATGTGGTTCTTGATCCCGCCGGATGGCGGGAGTTGCATTAAGCTATCCGTCTATTCCCTTTTGAATGATCTCGTATAGGAAAGTATAGTACAAGTTTGAAAATTGTACAAGGGGTCATCCCTGTGGATAACTCGTTGCGAGTTCGCCGACGTAACCGAGTTGCTTTTCGGCGTATTCCCGGAACTCTGGACGGCTCAACTTTGTATAATGGGCAATCGTCGCAGGCGTGCTATGCCCCACCAGTTGCGCAATGATTGCATCTGGAACGCTAAGGCGCGCCAGGCGATGAATGAACGCGTGCCGGAATGAATGCGGACAAAGCTTCGCTTGAATTCCGGCGTGTGCCAGTGCTCGCTGTAGTATCCGTTCCACAGAGCGACGCGAGATTTTCTTGTCGGCGAAGTTTCGTTCACCAACAAAAAGCGCATCGCAATCTGGTGGGCCGTGATTGATTCGTTCCACCAAGTATTGCTGCAAGATAAAATCCGTCTCCGGGTTCCAAAAGATGCGCCTCTCCCGGACGGTCTTTTCAGTCTTTACAACCGCCGAGCGATCTTGCTCGATGTCTTCGATTTCCAAACTCAAGAGTTCGCCAATACGAAGCCCTGTGTCGTGGAGCAACATGATGATGGCAAGATTGCGCAGAGGCAATGGCCGACAGGATTTCATGTGCGCAATGAGACGTTGATACTCGTGTTCCGAAATCGCCGCATGAGAGTTCGAGCGCGCTCTTGGAACACGAGCCAGGTAAAGGGGAAAACGCAATCTTCCCTGCTCGGAATAGAATCGCAGGTAATTGTGAACGATGTTCAGTGCAAATTGAATGCCCTTCGGCGCATGACGCCCGCTGATGCTTTTTGCAAATGCGGCGTAGTCAGTATGGCTGAGAGCTTCTGGCGGCTTGTTTACAAAAGCCTGGAAGCGTTCCACCCAAACTCGATAGCACCGGGATGCAGCCGTTGTGTACGACCGCTTCCACGAAAGATATTCCTCTACAAGTTCATGGTTATTCGATGAAGTGAGGCGCGGCTCGCCGATAAAACGGCGATACGCAAGACCAATGTTGTTCATGATGCTGGATCATTAACTAATAAACAAGAGCTATCCTTGATTCCACAATAAGAAACCGCACGCATGGCGGTTTGTATATTACAACATATATCCTCACATTTGTCAATGTTCTGCCTCGCTCTTAAACTTGATGGTAACGTACCATTCCTGTACGTCAAATCGCAGTTATCCACACCTACATTCACCCCTACAAACTAGCTATGTAGCGGCAACCGCCGCCATAACGACAAAACACCCTTGAAATACAAGGGTAGAACGACTTCCCAGGTGTCGGCCTCACGGCCCGACTTCCCCCTTTTTTCCTCCGGCTAGCCGGGTGTCGCCATTTCCTATCGGACATGCTGACACCAAAAAAGGGGGAAGTCGGGCCGCAAGGCCGGGACCGACACCTGGGAACTACGGCGGGGACTACTTCCGCGCATTGCGCGGAACGACTGGTCTCGCTCCCTCGCCGCCCACACCCTTTGACCGTGACCGAGATATGCTCGTCACAATCAAAGCGTGTGGCACACCTGTCTTCCCCACTACTTTTTATCGCGCCCGCTGCTATCGCAGAAGGCGCGAAAACGGTTTCAACGAACTGTTTTTTTCTGGGTCGCCTAACTCAATGCGGACGTGATGTCTAATACGATCAAACGTCCCTAGAGCTGGCGAGAGCATATCATCGCTTATGTTATAATTCAGTATGTGAAATTTATTCTTTGCTCAGAAACGACACAGTTATTCACGAGTGCAGAAGGAACTCGTGTCGTTGGTATTCTTACGAAGACTCCGCGGCCTTCAAAAGGACTTGTTATTTTGGTGCATGGTTTCTTAGGTGACGCACAAGATCATTTGCTCTTTGTGGGCGCCCATTATCTGGCATACGCAGACTTTGACGTTTTGCGGCTATCTTTCCATTCCGATAAATACGTCACCTTATCCGATTTCACAATTTCAGAACAGTCCATGCTTTTACATAGAATCATTAGACAATTTCAGGAAAGCTATAACAAGGTATTCTTAGTTGCTCACAGTCTTGGGGTTTTCCCTGCCTTGCGCGCCGTTGAATATGCGGCACTTGCTGGAATCGTGCTCTGGGATCCGTCGCAACACCCGTCGGATATGTTTTCACACACGAAGATCACTATGGCATCTGGGGTCGTTTCAATGGGGCAGTTTCAAGTACTCCTGCCGTCACACTATCTTGATGATGCAATTCGTCAGCCACAATTATCCAATTTATTGAGATCGATACGCTTTCCGGCCCTGATCGTAGGGTCGAGAGATTCAGCGAAGCAATGGCAGAATTGGCGAGACTTGAGTAATCTTTGCCCGAATCTTGAGTTCACATGCTTTGCGGACTGTGATCACAATTTTTCTACAGCCGGAGATATTGAGCGATTGCTTGTATGCACTAAAAAATGGCTGAAGTCGTGTCTTGGTGAGTAGAATCTAACAAAATTGCTGTAACCGCTTTAGTTATGGGCAGACCAGTCAGGCACTCGATCCACAACCAATGTCCTTGCGCATTACACTCCAAGAAAAAATACTCCCCATTCGGGTTCACGATCAAGTCGATAATTCCAAACCGTAAGTTAAGCTCTTTGACGATTGTGCGACATGCGATGGACACGCGCTCTGGCAAGGAAATCTTGTGGTGTGGAGTATTCGGAAGATCATAGTTTCTCCAATCTACGCGGGTTTGTTCCGAGGCTTGGGAGTCAATGCGACATGCCAGCACCGTGTCGCCGACGATATGCACTCGCAGTTCGTACTGCTTATCAATGTAAGCCTGAAAATAACAGGGGGAGTTAAGTATGTTGTCCGAAATGTCCTGTGCAGAAACACGATGAGTCAGTAGCCTCTTCCCCAGCATTGCAGGGGAATTTACGAAACCGACCTTAACGACAGATTTTTGCCGGGAGACAAACTCTGTCGCCACAGTTTTATCATTTGTCAGTATCGTATCTGGGACATTCAAGCCTGCACGCGCAGCTATTGCAAGTTGAGAAAAGAGTCTGCTGGTTGCTGACGTTGCGCGAGGATGGTTAACCCATAGAGCGTCTGGAAAAACGCTTTCGAGAGCAGCAAGAAAATTGCCCCAACCTGCAAGAAGTAGGTCGAAATCGATCCTTTCGAGATGAGGCAGTAATTTGTTAATCGCTAAGAGGGGTTGGTGTATAAATATCGACCAGGAACCGGACGTGGGAATAATATGCGACTGGTTTACCAGAAGTGAGTTTCCTGTGCATGCAACAGTAGGCGCTTGATCCAAGCTATCAATATTTAGGCGATGTATTTCCGCTTCATGGAATGCCAATTCAGTGCAAAGCGCATCCGCGTGAGGGTTGGCAGCGGTGGAAATAATGAGAATCTTATTCATGCTTACGATCAGCCGAGGCAGAAAAAAACCAGTGGCCATAAAACAGCCACTGGCTCACCGGCGCAGTTCGATCTCGATTATTCTGCTGCCTCGTTCGCTGAATATTCAGTGGTGGGACTGGCTGATTGGGTCGTGAGAGTTGATATGTTCCCTGTGGGGTTCCAATTCCAGGAACTGGTTGTGTCGAGTAGCCGCGATGGTATTTCTTCGACGAAACGCCGCAGAAATGCGGCATGCTGAGAATTCTGCGATGCGGACAGAGTTTTCATAGGATCTCTTTATCGCAGCATTGTAAGGAAAAAGTCAAGCAATTTCGTGATCGATCATTATCCGCACGATTCTTCGATAAACTGCACAAAATCACAATTCTGATACCAGTATTGAAAAACTACTGCGGGGACTACTTCCTCGCTATGAGCGGAACGACTGGTCACGCTCCCCCGCCTCCACACCCTTTGATCTTGCTGGGGTACCCAGCACAAAATCAAAGCGTGTGGCATGCCTGCCACCCAACTACTTTTTATCGCGCCCTCTGCAATCGCAGAAGGCGCGAGACGGGTTTAACAAAACTGGTTGAAGAGCGCCCGCCACGGGCGGGCGCGGTGACGAATTCTTTTG
>SESF01016649.1_pt1 | contig 51497 bp, 67 predicted proteins | sample 3171521 | NCBI WGS metagenome assembly SESF01 (sample SAMN10866945, study PRJNA518727) | freshwater metagenome | biome: subpolar coniferous forest; feature: holomictic lake; material: water; isolation source: holomictic Lake 227, 6 m and 8 m depth | place: Canada: near Kenora, Ontario | collected...
AATTAAATCATCAGCTGTAAACATATAACCATCTCTAAGAAAACCTGTTGTAGGAACTCCAAATATCAATGTATGACCTTTAGCTGTTAAACTTACGCTTGCATCAGGTTCAGCACGTTCATGATAAACACTAACAGATACTTGAATCTTTTCGCCATTTATTGTAACTATCGCTTCCATGTATTTGATTTAATTTGTGATATATCATAACTTTATATAATTAATATATCCTTATATTTTCAAAATTATGGGTTGATTAATATAAATTATATTATTGAAATATGTTTTGTTTTGTTTTTGGACTTTATTTAAACTTTATCAATTTGAAAATATTCAAATCAGTGTTTTATGTATATACACTATATGCTTGATTCTCTGGAGTAGGTAAATAAATTTAATATTGTTAAGCAAATTGAGATTTGCATAATAACTAATGAAGACTAAATCATAGCTAAATCATCAATTCTCTGATGTTTAAAATATACTAATTTGGGATTAAAATATAGTTAATTGTACTAATATGAGCAGAATTAACGCTCTTGTTTTACGCATATACACTATATGCAGTGTAGCCAATATTTAAGTTATTCACATAAAGACTCGACCTCAAAAACATAAATAAGTAATCATAAACATATATTAACACACGATTTCACAACTTAAACAATATTGAAATGAAATCAAAAAATTATTTTGTTAAAATCAAAACAAAATAGTTAAGATTTATTAAATTTAACTATCATTGTTTCATGCATATACACTATATGCATGATTCTCTGGTGACTGAAATTTTAAAAACATATACAAGTAGTTGTAAGTATTTATTTGTATAAAATATAAACAATATTCAATATTGAAATGACATTGGGATTTAAAAACAATAGAAATTATTAAAAATAGAAATCGGAGTTTTAAGCATATAGCGTATATGCTTAAAAACCCCGATTATAAAAAACCTATCTAAAATTTTATTTCATTAATTTAAAATCATGATTAATATGTGATTTTTTAGATTCAACAAATGTTGGATAAAATCCTTTTCCAGTTTCATTCTCAAAATAAATATCAAACGGAACAGGTTTCTCATTTTGAGATATTGATATTATTGGAAAATTTGATTTTTCAGGATGAGTCAATTCACAAAAATTTTAATTTTTGAAATGTTTTTCAGCAATTTCTTTCAAACCTATCGCTATTAATCTATTGATTTTAAAATCAAAAGATTTTTTGAAAATCAAATATTTTTTATTTGAGCCAAAACGTTTCAATTTAATATCATTAATCTCTCTTTCTAAAGTTTGTATTTTAATTAAATAATATTTCAAATCAACTTCATATTCAATATCTTTAATAAAAAGTTTAATTTCAGCAATTTTTTTGAAATAAAAAACTTTATTATTAATTTGATTATTAATTAATCTTGGAATAAGAACCATATATTGTCTATCATCATCTTGAAATCCTGAATGTGAAACTGTGAAATTTTCATTAACAAGAAAATTTGAATTTTCAGATTTTGTAACAATATAACGTGTGTTGAGAGTGATTTTATTTTTCATAATAATAATAAATTTTAAAAATCTTGTTTTTTGGTTTCAATTTGTAAAATATGTTTATTTCGTACTGTATTAGTTTCATTAATATTCGAAGTAATTTGAAACATGTTTTGAATCATATTATCAACACTTCGTCTATTTATAACACTTGCACTATCTTGGTCAACCATTTTATTGTAAGTAAATTTCAAACCAGCTTTAGATGTATGTTTTGTTGCAATGTCATTTAACATTTCAACAATTTGGTCTTTTAATTTCAAAAAAGCATATTCAGTTTTTACTTTAATTCCCAACATATCAATATAACTCGTTGTCCATTCGTTAAGTATTGCTTGATAATTATCATAACTAATTTTGTAATCTTTATGTTTTTCAAAATCATCAATAAAATCATATATTTTTTCCAATATTTTAGTCATTGGAATTGCAAGCTCATTATTATCTGAACTGTCAATTAATTTAAGTAAGTTAATTGCTCTTTTAAAATTTTTCATTTTTAAAATACCTGCATCATCAACATATTGATTAATTATGTCCAAACATTTAGTAATTGAATATTTTGATATTAAATATTTTGCATGTTTATACATTGTATCTAAAGCCTCTCGAGACTTAACTTCAACAACAAGTGGAGTAGCAAATACATCAAATGTTATTTTTATAAATTCATCTAAAAGTCGATTTTCAACAACAATATCAGGATGCTTTCCAATCCAACCAATTATGTCAGTAAACTCTAATCCATGTTCATTGATATATGTATTTTTTAGAATTAATTCATTATAAGTTCCAACAAGTAAAGTGTGTTTTTTAATCTTTTCTTCTCTTGCTGATTCCATTCCAATTTTTTTCAACTCTTGTTGTTGAACTAAATCTAAACCATCAAATTCAGTATTTACTGAAATATTATAACCATATTTATCAAGCTCTCTTGCAACTTTAACAGGATGTTGCATACATTCATTATACTTATTTTCAAAAGATGTCAATTCATATTCTTCAAGATTAAATCGAATTTTTCCATTAATATAACTAAATCCAGGAGTTGTTACTTTATGTAAAACTGGGTCATATTGGGCTAAAAATTCTTGCTTTGCTCCAGCAATCATTTTATCATCAAGAAAATTTTCTTTGTCTTCTTCAGTAATTCTCAACAATAAATTTGGTTCTTCTAACAATAAATCATTAGTTGTCCCATCACTTTTTTCAGTTTGTATACAATAAATTGACCGCATGTCAGTTTTACGTATACGAGCATTAAATTGTTCTACTTCATACCCCGAAAAAGGTCCAAAGTAAATTGAAGCAAATTTCTTATCTTTGTCATTTATATCAACTCCAACTGAAAGATAGTTTGAACAAAATATAATTTCATAATCTCCAACAGTATTATCATCATTAATTAAACGACAAATTTCTTGTTCAGTATTTGAACGTTTATAATAACCATATTTAACAGGTCTGCCCAAAAGATATTCAATCATTCCTATTAATTTTTCAGCATAAATTTCACCTTTATTAGTAGGAATTAAAATTTTATATTCTTGAGTTAAAAGTTCAAAAACACTGTTAACTAATCGAGTTGTTGCATCCAATGTATCATCACAAATTAAAAAATCCATTGTTTTGTCAAGAGACTTTTTATTAATTCTGATAATATTTGCAACATTACCAAAAAAATATGATTCACCAGTTTCAGTTCCAGTTAGTAAACATAATTTAGCAGCAAATGGGTCATTTGATGAAATGAAAAATAACTCTTTGATTTTTTTGACAACATTAGAAGTTGCTTCAATTCGATATGCAGATGTAAATAATAAATGTGATTCATCAATAAAAATATAATCAAACATTCTCGAAATTTTCTCATAATTTGATTTTGCAAATTTATCAAATGTTGTAACTGCATTGATTCCATAATCAATCAACTTAATATCTTTTGTACCATAATAACATTCAAACATATCCATAATTTCTGGGTCTGTTTCAATTTTATTTTTAATAACTGAAATATAAGGCAAAACTAATAAAATTCGTTTTCCATCTTTTGCCAATGTCTTAATGAACTCCGTATTATGAGTAACAGTAAAATCACCCAACATAAATCTTTTATCTCCATCAATTTCAAACCCATAATAATCTCCAATTCCAATAGATTCAATTTTAAATCCAAAAACTAATGGATTTTTATTTATTTTTCTTATAAATTTTTTACGACTTAATCTAACAGGAACATCTGAAAAATCACCACTTATTAATAATCTCCAATATGATTTACCTTTTACAATTTTTGTTTTACAATTTACATTATAACCAAGTGAACGAGCAAGAAAACAAATATCATTTTTTAATGAATCAAATTTTGTAACATAATCATATGTTCCATCTTCAGCAGTTCCACCACCATCTGAATCAATTAATCCAGCAAAAACCAATAAACGTGTTTTTCTATCAGTTAATAAAAAATCTTTTGGAATATATTTATTATTAAATAAATTATAATTATCCATTAATATTTGTAAAGTTGATTTTTCATTACCTGCAAATTGTTTCACAATTGAATATTCTGACACATTATGACCATCTCTAAAATCTTTATATTCAGTCAATTTACAATCTAATTGTTTAGCATAAGCTGACAAAAATTGTAATGTAACAATTTTGTCAACATCTCCAACAGCAATAGAAGTTCTTGATGAATGACCATCACCTAACCATAAACCTAAAAAATATGGATTTAATGAAATATCTTTTTTATCAAAATTTAAGGGAACTCTAAATAATTTTTTTCTATGATTTATTGGTAAGTTTTTTATTTGAGAAATATTCAAATCTTCAATATCATATTGATTTGGAATTTTTCCAAAAGTACTATTATATTTTCCAGATTCAATAACACTTAAAATATGTGATTTATTACAAGACCAAATTTCACCTTTATTTGGAATAACATTAAACATTTCTTCTCTTCCTCTTGCTAATGATAACACATTTCTTGGTTTTGAATCTAATCCCATTAATTTATCACCAACAACAATATCTTGAACCATTTTAATACTTCCATCAAACATTAAAATAGGTGTATTTTTACCTAAACATTTACCAGTTCCAGGAGGTGAGAAGATTATATTAATTTTTTGATTTGTGATTCCGCCAGCATTTGCATCACATATAAGAACTTTTTTATCTGAAATATATTCGTTTCGATTTAATTCAATTCTCGATTTTACAATTTTATTATTTAGTGAATTTAAGATAATCTTACGAATATGTTTTTTGAAATTACTTCCAACAATTACATCTAATTCAGGTTTCACATCTTTAATAATTCCACATTTTTTCAATATATCAACACCATATTTCGAAGGTAATTTGCCATTTGAAATTGCACAAGAATAGAAAGAATTTATTTCGCCAACATTTTTGCAACCTGTCGAATCAAGCAAGGTGTGGGCTATTGGTAAGCCATCTTTACCAAAAAGTGCAGCAAGTGTATTACAAACATTATAACGAAGTTGATAATTTATTGATGAACGGGGAATTTTTTTCACATCATTAATGTCAACACCCATAAAAACAAAATCAGCTAAATTGATTTTGTTCTCATCTTTTTTGTGAATATCATCTAACGAAACAATTGTCAAATCATTATTTATGATATTTATGTGTTTCTTAGCAACTGGAGTATCTCTGAAAAAAACTCTTTCAACAGTTTCAATATAATTAAACCCATCAAGAGTTTGTGCTAAATTTAATCCAACATGTAAATCAACAAAATTTTGATTTATTAAAATATTCTCATCATAAGTTAACCTAATACCTGAAGTTATACGACCAACAGTATTGTCAACACCTACTAATTTAGGTTCGTTATCAACAAAAATTTTATTAGTTAATTCAAAATTATTTGAATTTTCACTAAAGAAGTTATTTGGAAAATTTATACCAGACCTCGAATCTTTGTTCAATCGATATATAATATCATAGACAATAGATAATTTGCTTTCATAACTAACTTTAAACCAATATTTCGCAATATATTCATTTTCTTTAATATTGATATAAACATGATGTGGCGGAGTTACTTTTGTATAAATATGGATTCCTCTACCTGAAGCTGATTTACAAATCCAAAGAAACCAATTAAATTCTTGTAAATATTCAAACATTTTATTTTTCAATATTTCAATATTTCCGTCCCATTCTTTTAAGTCAATATCAAAAACTTGTAAACCATTCCATTTATAATACTCATCAACTGTTGGACGAGTTCCATCATAAGTTGTATAAATTTGTTGTTTATATTGTTTGTCAGTTTCTTTATTATCTTCATTAACTATTTCAAATAATAATTCACCTAAAGTTCGAGTACAATATATCATATCATTATTTAAGTTATTCACATACATATTTTTCATGCAAGTAACTGAATTATTTGATATAAATTGATTTCCCAAAAGTATTGCCAAAAGTTTATTATTGATTATTGATGATTTAGCTAAACGAGCAACAAGATTATTTTTTTGTGCAAACTCATTTATAATGTTTCCTGAAATGTCATTATTTGCAAACTTTGAAAAATATATATCAGAAAGTTTGTGTGACATATCAATGTTTGATTCCATTTCATATTTTTCATATAAATCAATATCATCAACATTTTTATCAATTTTATATATATCTCGCATATTAAGGAGTAATCTTAACGAATCTGTATTGAATGGTAATTTCTTATTAACATATTTTGAAATATGTTCTGAAATACTATCTTTGCGAATTTTAAGTATACTTTGAAATAATGATGTTTTTTCTAAACTTTGTTCAATAACTTTTTCATAAAATAAAAAGTTATCAATTTTTTGAATATCATTCCTTTCAATTTCTGCTGAAAATTCATTTAATTCGTTAAGTCCTTGAATTGTTTTTCTAAGAATATAATGATTATCTTTTGAAGTTAACAAAATTTCTTTTTGTCTTTCTCTAAATCTTTTAGATTCATCATCATTTATTAATGTTTGTCTAATTTTGTTTTCTTCATCTTTTGAAACAATTTGTTTACTTTCATTGTCTGGGAATTGTTTTTTTAACCTATTTCGGATTTCCTTTATTTGATTATCTAATCTTGATTTATTAAATACATTAACATTTTCTTCGATTTGTTTTGCAATTGATTTTTGATTAGTATCAATATCAATTGCAGTCAATAGGTTTTTATTCATAATCAATATGGAAAAAACGGAATATAAACAAAACTTTTCAGTTTAATTATATATCCCGTTTTTTCTTAAAATATGGGTTGGAAACTTTTTCGGAAATAAAAATCAAGAGTCAAGAATATTTGCGATATTTTCATTAATTACATAATGAGCTCCACACTTGTTAAGTATTGATGGACTTATAGAAATTGTTTCATTATTGTTATAACAACTTTTTCGAAATGTCCAACCATTTTCAATAATTGGTAAAACTGATTCCAGACCACATCCACATAAACACAAATGTACAGAAACATGAAATAATTCAGAAATATAAATTTCGTTTTGTTTTAATTCATTAGGAATATAATCACAATAAATCGGAGTTATTTCAATTTGTTTAACAGTTTTCATAAAATAATCAAAATGTTGATGAAGCAATCATGTGAGTCTTTTCAGCAGTTTGCATATACTCTTCAAATGTAATATCATCTAAAATTCCTTTTGAATCAACAATATGATATTCATGCCATTCAGTTTGTGGGATTAATACAATATCATCATCATCTTCAAAATTATCAATTTCAATTGATGTGAGTATTTTATATAACTTTAGAGCTTCAATAATTGTCTTTGCACAAATCCAATCTTTTTCACCATTCATTTGAAACTCATAAATATTCATTTCAATTTTTTTACCATCAACATCAATTTCTTCTTCTGAATTTTCAGGTGCTGAATTAATTTGGTTAGTTTTCATTTGCAGTTATTTCTTTTTTAAGTAAAGTTTTGAAAATTTGTCTTTGGTGTTTTTTAGCAGCTCTCATCCGATTGATGACATTCAAATTTGATGTATGAGCTCTACTTGTATCTTTGCGAATTTTTGATTTTTTATTCCTACAAATATGACAATCACAATGATTAAAACAACCTCTTGAATTATACTTATCAGCACCATAATCGTACATTCTTCGTCTGTCTTTTAGACTAATTCCGTAAGGTCTCATAAGTTAACGTTTTAATAAAACATTCCCTTCACCAATTTTTGACAAACTATTAACATCTAAAAGAGTGTATGTTGTTGGTGCTTGTATTGGTACAAATTTACTTAAATCAAATAAAAACTTCCCATCCGAAGTCTGGTCGGATTTAATATACTGCTCAGTATCACCCACTCCTAAAAATAAATATGTTGGTTTTGTAACACCATCAAAATGAATATTTTTCTTTTCAAAAATTATGTCAACATTTATTAATTCAGCGAAAACTGGTTGATAGATAGGTACAATTTTTGTTGATTCTTTAGCTTCAATAACGGTCTGATTTACAATATTTTGTTGTACAACTTGAACAGGATAATTTGTTTCAGGATGTGTAATCAAATTTTGAAGAAAAGGATTTATTTGTGAAATATCAACATTTAGTTGTGCTTGACGTTTGATAACTTTGTTGTCAACAGAAATTTCGGTTGAAACAAATATATTCACTAAAACATCAGGATTTGATAAATATTGTAAAAGATTTAAACCAACATTAATAGATTCAAATTTGTTGTTTTCATTAGAAACACGAATTGATGTATATCCATTAATTGAATTACCATAATTGATAACATGTGAAATTTGAATATCAGCAAAACCAACACCAAAATAATCTAAAATAGCTTGTTCAGCAGATAGGTTATATGTCTCATCAACTTTTATCCCAACATTCAAAAAATGATTTTCATCAAAATTAATGTTTGTTTGAATATAATCAGGAATAGGTTTTTCATCAATTGTAACAATAAAATCAAATGGAAAAATCATAATAACTCCATCATTTGTAATTTCAGAATAAGTTACTTCAGTAACTTGACAAAGCAAAATATCATTACATTTTGGAATTTTTAAAATAGTTTCTTCTAACCAAAATGACCCATCAATAAGTTCCTTACTTTCAGTTATTTGAAAATCTGATTGTTTAACAATTTTTGAAATTAAAATTTCACCAGTAGCAGATGATTTAATAATCACATGTAAACCAAATAAATTAGTAAAATCATAATTTTGTTTCAACATCAAATGAATATCAGTAACTACTAAACTTTCAACAGGTGTTGTATTTCCAGGAGTGAAAAAAGGTGCATTACTGAAAATTTTATTTAATTTATGTTTATAAATACCTGATTCCCAAACAACATTATTTAATTCATTGAGTGCAAAAAATTGTGCATTAGTCAAATTTATTTCATTTTTGACTTTCCAAAAATTTGCGGTATTTTGTGTTACAATAATTTTGAGTAATGAGAAATCATTTATTCTATGAATATTTTTCATTTTTAATTCGTTTTAATATAAATCAAAAGATTATTAAACATTATTGTTTCAAATCAATGTTTTATTTATTATAGAATATTTTTCTTTAAATTGTATTAAATCATCAACATACATTTCAGAAATCGGAGTGATTCTAATATATTCCAAATATTTAGTTAACTCATCTCGTTTATCTTCCATCTTGTCAATTTCTTCAGCAGTCAATTTATCGATATTCATTTTCAATAAATCATAAGATAATTTATGTTTATCCAAGTCAATTTTAATATCAGCAATTTTTCGCTTATTGATGATTAATTCATCATTAATGATTAATCGAACAAATCGAATTTTATTAATAATATCAATAATATCTTGACTCAAAACTTCCATTGTTCTTGTCTTACGTTTTTGATAAAAAACTAAACGTTTTTTCACAAAAACATCAATCAAATGATATGGAGTTTCAAAATTCATAATTGTCTTTCCATCAGCATCAATACAATTTAATGTATTATTTTTTACTTTAGAAAACAATTTTAATGTTTGGAAAAATTTCCACTTATCTTGTGAAAGAATTTGTAAACGACCTTTAGCGAATTGAATGTTATATCGGATTTTTCCATCCATACTCAAATCAGTATATCTTAAAATATACTGTTTTTCCATTAAGTCCAATAAGTGTTCATCATACTTTTCAAACAAAATGTCAAATGGTAAATCATTAACTATTAACGTGTCATTATCTAAATTCAACTGATATTCGCCAACACAATACCATGAATCTTTACTTGCATTGTAAATCATGTTTTCAGGTTTAATCCCTTCAACATAAGGTACTAACTGAATTTCATCAGCATCTGAATTGCAAGTTCCAAGTGTAATTGCTTTTATACAATTATCAACAATTGAATCTAATGTATATGAAAACGACCGAAAGCTAAATCCGAATCCAGGAGAATTTGTGCGAATTAACAACACAAGCGGAATGATAGGTAGGAAGAATTTTGGTTCCACTAAATCTCCATCATCAGTAATTCGTTCCAAAAGTTCAGTGTCCATTTTGAAAAAATCCAAATATTGACTTTTTCTAACATGTAAATAACGAGGAGCTGTATCACATTTTCCTCGTAAATCATCAATCTGACCAACAGCTTCTAATGGAGCATATTTGTAAATGTGTTTCGAACAAAGTTGTATAATTGTGTTCATCAAAGAAGCATCACCGTGATTGTAATGATTTTTCATAGCATCACCTATCAAGCTCGGCATTTTTACTTTTGATTGATTTTTCAAATCACCATTTAAAGCAGCCCATAGAATCTTTCTTGCACCTACTTTCAATCCGTCCATAATACTTGGACAAGAACGAGTTTCAACAACATATCTTGCAAAATCACGAACTTCAGTATTTAAAAATGAACTTATTCGTCTTTTACGAATTTCAATCGAATCTGGTTTTTGTACCATTTTTATTTATTTTTCAAATGTTTAATAAATTGTGTCACCATATTAATAATAATTAAAAATGGATATAAAAAATATACTTTCATATATTATATATATCCATTTTTATTAAAATATATGGGTTGATAATATCTATTATATTAATTCGATTTTTGTTATATATGTGATTATTGTTGGAAATTTACGAATATAAACATTTGTAAAAATTTGTTCACAAACATTATAAAAATCTTCCAACATTGAATTAGTAAAATTTAAACTCCAAATAACGTTTTCACGTCTATCATAATCTCGGTTTTTTTCAACATCTAATTCATCTAAAACTTCATCAACATTATATCCTAATTCTTCTAAATTATTAATAAAGAAAAATGTCATATTTTCTTGAATAACATATTTCAGACATCCAAAAATAGTATCATATTTCTTTAATTCAGAAATTTTAATATATTTATCTAAAGTTTTTTTGAAATGTGCAATAGTTACTGGATTGATAGATTTCACATAAGATTTGTAAATTTCTTTCAACAAATATCTGCGACTATTTCTAACTAATTCAAATTCGTCTCGTGTCATAAAAATTAATTTAAACCTTTTGTAATTTCAGTTGTATCGTAAGTAATTAATCGTAATAAATCAGATAATTGTATTTGTTTAACAGTATTTGATTTATCATTTGGAAATAATAAACAAGTTATTTTCAATGTTTTTTTATCTTTGACAATTTTATAACAATATCGTGGAATTCTGATTCGATTTACTATTGAGTCAAATTTAAAACCACCACATATAATTAACAAACTATCAGTCTGACTTAATTTTCTTATTTTACCTTCAAATTCTTTCCAAACACCTCTATTTAATTTTGCAGTTTGTGGAAGAGCATTATATAATTGAAAAGTTGATAATTCTGAAACTGAATTATTTGCAAAGTCTTCCGCATTAGCCATGTGACCAATATCAAATCCAGTATATGAATAATCTGAAATACTAACATTAGGTGTCATATAATTATGAAAAGTCATTCCTTCCCTTGAACAATTACCACCACCATGATATAAATTATATTTAACAAATAATGGTGTGTTTGTATAATTACTGAAATAACTTATCAAAATTTTTGTTTTGATAATTAAATCAATTTTTTGTCCAAATGCACCAATTGATACAAATAATAAAATAAGAAATAAAATTTTCTTCATAAAAGTTTTTAATTATTTTTTAACATATTCTGGAATTGCATCTCTTTTACCAATTGAACCATCTTTTTTCCTTTTCTTTTGTTTCGTTGAAGCAAATTTATTCAAAGTTTTTTCAGGTAGTTCAGAAAGTTTTTTAACTTCTTCTGAAGCATATTCATTTCCAAGCTTATTATTTTTATATAAATAAGCAAGTGCAAATAATCTTCTTTGAGCTTTTGAATGTGCTGGCATAAAAATGAAATTTAATTATTTTCAACAATTGTCATTTGATAAGTAGAATTTAAAACACTAATATCATCAATTTGTTTATTTTCGATAAAAAATTCAAATTCACTTCTTTCCATTAAAAAATAATCATAATCATTTTCACCAACAACTAAAAATTGAAATTCAAGTTCAGAATTTTCATCATCTTCATCAACTTTGTTAACATCAGTTATTTGAATAAATTCTTCAAAAATAACTTCATCTTCACCCATTGGAGAAAGTTGAATTTTTCTTCCAATTAAATCTTCAGGGTCTTTTAATGAATTAGTAACTGCTGGTGTTTTTTCAATAACTTGAGGTATTTCATCCCATTCAAAATCTTCAACATTAATATTACTTGAATTTAAAATATCCCAATCACCTGCATCTTCATCATCAAGTAAATTATTACATGGTTCACCATTTTCAGATATACATTGAATAAATAATGTTTCATCTTCATTAATATGTTTAACAATACCAACAACTCCATGACCATTTGTAACAGTATCACCAAGAGTTATATCACCATCTTCATTTTCTAAAGATAAATCTGTCAATTTAATATCATTTCCATCAACATCAAAAAACAATTCATGTTCTTCATCTGATTTATTTTCCAATTCAGCTTCAACATATGAATCTTCTTCATCAGAATTATAAGCATCTTCTAACGCTTTATAAATTTTCTTCGAAAGTTCAATTTGCATTAAACCCACATTATGTTCGATTTTTGATTCAACAATATTAACTATTGAATCATCAGCATCTTCTTTGAAATCAATAACAACATTATTTTGTATTGAATTTTCATGTAGGTATCTTCCAAGTCTGCTACCTGAAACAGATATGTCAACAATTGTTGATTTTTCAATTTCAGTTAATGAAGAATATAACCAAACTTTCACTTGTTCATTTGATATATCAACATTTTGATAAGTGAAACTTGCTCCATCACCTTGAGACCAAAATCCAGTATATCCAATTTCAACACCTTCATATCCAAGTTCTTCCAGTTTTTCTTTCCAATCTTCAATAACTCCATCTTCCCAACCATCAATATGGAAATTAGATTTATGATTAGAAATAGCTGTTTGTTTTGCTTCAGGAGATAATTCTCCAAATAAATATTTTTCCATTTTATTTAATTTTAAAAAATCTTGTTTATTAAAAATTCAACCAATTCATTATATATCTTATTACAAATATCTTGAACAAATTGATTAACATTATAATGATTTACATAATTTTTATTTTGATTTTCAGCAGTTCTTGTAACAGAAGGAAAATATATAACAATATCTGTTGGTTGTAACCCCAGAACCATGTTTATGTTAATTCTAATTTCAGGATTAACTAATCCATAATTTGTCAAAATAGGTAAGTATTTTGTATTTATTGCTTGTTTCTTTTCAGGTAGTGTCATAATACTATTTATTATATTACATTGTTTTTAAATTCTCAATTTTTTGTATCGTAATACTATTCAAATCATAAACAATGTAATGTATTACATCAGGAGAGTCTGGACTTTCTTTGTCAATTGTATGACTAAAACCATAAGAATCAGTTATTTTCAAAAAATCAGCACAATCACCACCATAGCAACTATTTATAACATCACCAATTATATCAACATCTGAATCTGAATCATATATAAGTTCTCTTATAATTTTATCTTTTTGTTTTTCAGTTGGGTTTTCAAATCCATAGTTAGTCCAATAACTATGACCAAGTTTTGTAGCCTTATCTAAAATAGCTTTAAGAATTTGTGGTTGAAATGTAACTTTATGATTATCAACATTTGTTTTTAATTGAAGCATGCAAGTATAAAGATTTTCACCATAAGTTAAAGCATCAACTTTACTTGTTGTGAAATACAAACCAAATCCAGCACCAGTAGTTCCAGATTCTGAGCCAACTTTTTCAAATGAAAATTCTTTGAATTTATTAGGACTTCCGTGATAAGCGAGTACTTGCATAATATTGAAAATTTAATCTAAAGTGAATGTTGTAGTTGTTTCCAATTCTTTTTGAATTTTTTCTTTAATACCTTCACGAAAAGTATCAATATTTTTATTTAATAATTTTGATTGTTCATCATTTTCAAAAAATGAAACATAAACATAAATTTCGTTTTCATCATTAATTGAAACAGATATATTTGAACCTTTTAATTTTTCTAAATTATTAATATATTTGGAAATAATTTTTTCCTTAATAGATTTTTCTTTATTAAATTTATATCCTGTTTGTTTTATTAAATTAATAGCATTTTGAACTCTATCAATAAAAAAACATTCTGTTTGTGAACCAGTATTTACTGACATTACCCAACCAGTTTTTTCAGATAAATGTGAATGTTCAGTATATATTCCACCAACAACACCAGCAACTAAATCTTTTGGAAAAAATGTATTAAATACAAGTTCACACATTCTTTCACCAACATGATGTTGACAATGCCATCTAATTTCTGATTCACTTAATTCATGAATATAAAAATTATCAGTAGATTTTACAATTTGTAAAAAATATTCTTTTCCATCTTTATCGATACATTTTCGCATATCAGGATTTGGAAAATTACCAACAATTTTATGTTTTACAACATCTTCAGGTTTGCAATAGATAGTTTTCATATAGTTTTCTTTTATATATTCTATATAAGTTCAACTAATTTATTTATCAATTCAACTTCATCTAATTCTTGAATTTCAACAACATCTTTACCATTATATAATTCCAAATCAAATTTACTATTACCTGTTTCAGTTATAGATATTGTATTTCCACGTCCATTATATCCTGTTGAAAAGAAAAGTTCAACACACATTTTTTCAATATTTGAATCTTTTTCAGAATCAGGAACTAATTTAACTTTCATTTTATTTGTAAAAGTTTTACCAATAAAGTTATTATATTTAGCTTTATGTGTTAGTGCGAAAATTGTTTGATAATCCATTGTAATTAGTTTTTAATCAGTTTTAAATTAGTTTTTATATTTTATCAAAAAGGTAAATCATCTTCTCTATCTTGAAAATCTGCATTAGTAAACCCATTCCTAAATGGAGTTGAATTTTCAAGTTTATTTTTAATTTTTAATGCTTTGTTCAAAATTTCATCATGTATAAAAATATTTTTAATATGATTATCATGTAACCAAAGTATATATTGTGGGTCGTAATCAATTATTTTTCCAATTGACTCACCGTTATGTTTGCCAAAATTTAATTTAAAATCATACGAATCAACTTTAAGTATTGAACCTTTGTGAACAACAGCACCATTTTTTGGAGTTTCATAAGTATTAGTTGAGGGATTTTTAATACTTTCGCCTAATTCAGTTGGTTGAAGAAAAGAATTTATAAGATTTACTGGACCTTTTTCAGTTTCAATACAACCAACAATTAATGATTTTTTAGCAAATTCATCACTAACAATAAAATCATTATTATCAAATATTGAAGAATTATCAATTTTAGATTCTTGAATATCTTTTCTCGCAGCATCTATTTCAGATTGTGAAAGTTCACCATAAATGTCAATAACATTTTCACAAGGAGTTTCCATTGGATTAGTTGGAATTAAATCTGGACCAATACATTTTCCAACTTTACCTTTAATTTCAAAATTAATTGAATTATGAATCCCTAATGGTTTATCCATTTTAAATTCAGGAATTAAATCTTTATCCATTTATTTCAGATTTTTGTTGTGTACAAATATAAAATAATTCACGAGTAATTTCAATATCATATTCAGCATCATGTAAACGTGTTTCATCAACATTAATTCCCATTTGTTTCGCAACTGTATTGAGTTTAAAATCAGGCATTAAATGTCTAATAGGTGCCAAAATATCTGATGTTAACGACATAACATCAATAACATTACCCCAACATAAAGAATAGAAAAATAAATCTTCATTCCTTATAAACATCGCATTAATAAATTCAACATCAAATTTGACATTGTAACCTATTACGAAAAATTTTTGAGTTGCATCAAATTCATTGATATAACGTGCAAGCATATTTTTAAATTCAAAATATGATTCCATTTCAGGAGGATATAATTTTAAATCATCAACAGTTTTTCCTGAAACTTCTAACGCTTTATCATTTATAACACAACCTTCAAAAGGTCGTATTTTATAATCAAATCCTTCACTAATTTTTCCATTTATTTCGATACAACCAGATAATTGGTGTATACAATTTATTTTCGAATCAGTTCCAGTTGTTTCTACATCGACAAACAATCTTTTCATGTCCATAATTATTATTTTTATGTTAATTATCTATAATTAATTTTAACTATTACAGATATATATTATTTGATTCTAATTGAAAATTTTTTCAAATCAGCACCCAAATTGTAATAACATAAATTTATTTAAAACACATATACATATCACAAAAAAGTAAAAGCATAATAATTCCAATTATACTAAAACAAATAATTGTTCCAAGTAAATTAAAATTAGTATTTTTATTTAATCCATTAAAAAAGTAAAATTTAATCATAAGCTTTTTTGAATTATATTTTCAACATCACACACATCAAATGAAGCAATTCCAGTATTTTCATTATCAATAATTGAAACACAGTTATCTCCAAATTCTATCACTTTACAAGTTTTTCCTTCAAAAACTGAAATATCAATAGCAGACATTCCAGTAGTTGTTTTCTTTTTGATTGTACAATATCCTACAACTTCCATATTAATGATAGTCTTCAGTAAATTTATTTTTCAAATCAATTTCATCAACATCAGGATTTTTCTCAACTTTAGGATATAATTCCTTATATTTAAGATAAACAGCTAAAGCTCCTAATGGAAAAATAATACCACCAACAATTGGAAAAGTAGCTGCTTCAGGATGTTTTGTAAAAAGTATAATTATTGATGCAATCCAACAAACAATTCCCATTAAAAATCCTTGTTTGATATGACTTCGCATAGCTTCTTTTCGGGTTTGTACAAATTCATTCATAATAATTATTTTTTAGTTTTTGATTTTTTTAAAGTTTCATCAATATATTCAATTGATTTCATAACTTCTCTGTCAAGACAAGTTTCTTTTGAACGACTACATAAAGTATTAGCAACTAATCGTAAAGTATTTTCAAGTTGTTCAACCTGATATTTTAAAATAATAAGTTCTTCCATAAAATTAATTTGATTTACAACTTAAAATTTGATTTCTTTCTTGTTCAGAGAAAACTCTTCCTTTTTTCTCTTCAGCAATTATTGCACGTTTTTTAGCTTCACGTAAAACACATTCAAACATACAACCATGTAAAACACAATTTATCCCACCATAAGAATAACAAGTTTGAGTTTCCAAATATTCTAAAGATTGTGTATCAGCTGACATTATTTTTTATTTTTAAATTATTTTCTAATTCATCAATTTTATCTTTCAATAAAATAACAACTCTTGATAGAGCATAATCATTAATCCATTTAGGGTCTTTAATACAAGTTAAAATTGTACCAGTATCACGATTCAAATCATATAATAATCCTTCAGAAGATTGTTTAATAATATCATTAATATTACAAACTTTTAATCCCTCAAAAGTTGAAACAACTATATTACCTTTTTCATATTCAGATAATATTAAATTTTTAATTTTTTCGTAATTTATTTCTTCAAACATATTTAATCCTCCATTTTAAAAGGAACTCTTGTTTCAGAATTATCATAATCACAAAATTCAGATTTAACTAAATGTGGGTGATAACTACCATGTTTAACATGACAATGATATTTTTTACAATAATGAAAAAGATTATTTCCATCTTTAATATTTATTTGTTCTTCTTCAGTAATTGATAAATGTGTACAATTATCATAACAAAAAAATGATTTAGTATTATTCAAATTTTTAATATCAGTTTTAATTAAATTTTGAATTTTATTATGATTGATTATTAAAAAATGTCTCAAAAATCTCATATCATCTTTCAATTCCATATTGGAATTTTTGAAAATACTTTCAAAATAAATTCCAGTATGATTAATATATAGTAAACATTTTGCAAGTTCAAATGTTGTAATATTTTCAAGTGGTGTCCAAATTAATTCCAATGGTAATTCAAAAGATTCCATATTTGTAACTGTTATTGGAACAATTATATTATTTTTTTCATCGAGATATGGTTCACCATTAATTTCAATCTTTTTTTCACCAAATTCATCATTTGATATAATTTCAATATTTTTTCCCAATTTAACATTATCAAGTGTTGAATCAGATATAAATTTTTCACCAAATAAAATATGTTTTTTCTTTTCCATAATATTAAAATGTTTGTACTATTTCTTCTTTAATATTGGATAAAATCATCTTTTTTATTTCTTCTTCTTGAACTGTTACAATCCAAATTGAAGCTTCGTGAATTGTATTGAATAATAATTCAGTACAAACTAAATCATTATTCCAACGTATTTTTTTATCCCATAATTTGAATATAAAAAATAAATAATACATTTTTTCAACACGATATTTATTTTCAATAGTGTGGACAATTCTATAATGTCCAATGTTTTTCTTTTTCATAATATTTAGTTAACTTTTATTTACCAATGTGTTTTTTCTTTTTTCTTTTTGAATGAGCTTTTTGACAACTTAGTTTGTGTTTCTTATATTGTTTATTTTTTTCATATTCAGCTCGACGTTCTTCAATCGTACGATTATCATTTCCATAACTCCAAGGTAGTAACATAATAAAATATTTTAATATTTTCTAACTTCCCAAATAATTGTATTTCTATTTTGACAATCACCTAAATTTATTGAATATGTACTAAATTCAATAACATGGTCAGGATATAAATCAATAAGTTCTATTATATCTGCAAATGAATTTGAAGACAAATATTTTTGTAAAATTAATTTCACATTTAAACCACTTAAATGTTTTCCATTAATAAGACAATCACGCATTTTACCTTTTTCACAAGAATAAAATAAAGCATATCCTGAATGAGTATGAGTTAATTCACCTTGAATTGTTAGATATTTATCAGGAGCAGATTCATTGAAAATCATTCTTTCAGGTTCAGCACCAAGTTCAATAAATTTCTGAATTTGTTCATCATGATTTGTAACATCATATTTTGTGAATTGTGATGAACCACCATTATTTTTAGCACTATATCTAAATGTGACAGAACCAGAAAATCCAGAGTTTTTAAATTCTTTTAATCCAGTCCAAAGTCTTAATTTATTTCCAAATTTATTTAATTGATATGCTTCAAAATTTTCACATCTATTTGTAATTGGAGTATTATTCATATTAAAATTGATAATCTTTTTGAATTTTAAATTGTTCTTCCATTGAAGCTCTCAAAGAATAACAAGGAATATCATACTTATAAATTGCTGAATAAATTATATCTATGATTTTATTTCTTCGTAAAACAATTAATCGTTGTTTTTTTGTTTTTGTTAATCCACAAGATGTTGGACCTTCATTCATCCAACAGAATGAAATTTTACACATTATTGATTTAACAGTACAACCTTTTTCAGATATATGTTTACAACCTTTGCAACATAATTCTTCTCGATTTTTGAAAATACCATTACATGTGAATTTTCCATAACAGTACGTATATTACAAAAATTCGCAGATTTATTAATATCATCCAATATTCTACAAATTTGCAGATATTTCTTTTCTTTAAATTCTTTAGTAATCTCCATCTTTAACTTGTAAACAAATGTAACCTAAATCACGAAAAGCTTTAACAACACTACTTCGGTCGTCTAAAATAAATGCAACATTTTGTGTTGTATATCCATTTTTAATTAATAAAGCAGGTTTAATAAAATGGTCTGGTCTTCTATCATTATCAGCTCTCATCAAAATTGGAACATCATCAAGGTCATGACAATATTTCCAAATAAATTCTTGTGTTTCTTCACGTAATGATTCAGCACGACCAGTACAAAAAATAATATTATAATTTTTTGATAAATTTTCAACTAATTCAATAATGTGTGTTATTGGTTTATCTTTATTTAATTCAGCAAAAAATTTATCCCAATTTTTTGGTTTAGTTTCAACATATTTCACACGATGAGAAATATCAGCAATAGTTCCATCAATATCAACAATAACAAATTTTTTCATTCTACAATTTTTCTTTTAAATATTAATTCAAAATGAAATACATCTTTAATTGTAACAGGTCTTGATGAAAGAAGTTCCCAACCTTCTTGACCTTTTAAATTAATATATTCCAAATATTTCACACTATCATTTTCAGTAATTTCAACAATATATTCAAATTTATCAAGAACATCTCTTAAACCATTCCAAAGAATAATTTCATTATCTAAAAAATTTTGATAAGCAATATACCAAGTACCAACAGGTAATTTAAAAATCCATGATTTTGGACCATCTGTAGTACGTTCTAAACCAGTTATAAAATATTCATGATTTTTGTTAGTTAGTTCAAGACTATAAACATAACTTGGAGCAACGAATTTTTGTTTCATATTACATAAAATTATTTAAAATCTGCATTTTAGCATGCATAGTATCTTCTTCAGAAGATTTCATATTAAGACTAACACTTTTACCATGACAGTGACATTCCACTTCACCTTTGTTTTGATAAAAATCAATCATTCCTGCAGAAACAGGGTCAAAACTTTTAAACATATCATGTGTTAGTGCTGGACTAAACACAATTATTTGATTATTTTTTGTACAAATATATTTTGCACTGTCCATAAAATTAAAATTTAATCAGTTATTTCAACAATATAATTATAAAGAGCTTGATAAACTTTTTCAGAAATTTCATTTTTATATTTATCAGCTATTTCTTTGATGTATTCTTCTTTTGATTTCTTATAAACTTTAAAAGCTTCTTCAGGAGTTTTATAATAACCTAAATGTTTTTCAATTCCATTAATACTTAACATTGATGAATATTTATTATTTATTGTATAATAACTAACACCAATAGGATATTGACCTCTTTTAATATCACCTTTTAAAAATAATTTATTTATTTCTGATGATACAAAACAACAAGTTTCTTCAGAATATATTTTATTTCCTTTAATTAAAATATCTTTATCAAGTTGAAAACCATCAATATAATTTTTTTCACACCATTCAGCAAAATTCTGAAAATTATGCCATCTTTCAGCAACACTACAATTAATATATGATTGATAATTATTTTTAGAATAACAACGTTTAAACATTGAATACCATATAATATATAAATTATAAGCATTTTTACTATTCCATTTACCAATGCCAATATAACCAATATTAAAAACAGAAGGAATTATTGTATTGGATAATTTATTTATATTTGGATTTTTTATTTTTCCATCTTTAATATGACCACTAAAAACATTATTTTTTATTGTTCCATCTTCAAATATGATTGTTAAATTTTTAGCATTAATATAATCAATAACAGTAAAATATTCACCATTATTATTATTAATAAATTTTTTATTCAAATATTTATTAATATTATTTTGTAGTTGTTCTGTTTTTGTCATATTATTCACTTATTTCTCCTGAATCTTCTAAAATTAATTCTTTACGCAAAGTAGTGGCTTTATCAAACCAAACACTAATTGCTTCAATATCAGAAATATCATCAATAGAAAATAATATTAATTTTTGATTACGAAGCATTTGTCTATAATCTTCATTATCGAGACCTCCCAATCCTTTAGTGTATATTATCTCATATCCCTTCAAAGTATTAGCTTCTTTGTCAAAATCTTCAATACTATAATAATATTTTTTATCTTGTCCTTTTTTTGTAGCAATAATAATTGGACTTAATGCTCGATAAATTTTAAGAGCTTTAAATAATTCAGGAAAATGTTTACCAAAAAAAGCTATTAATAAACCACATATATGACTTCCATCAAAATCCATATCTGATGCAATAATTAATTTATTAAATTTAAAATTTTTAACATTTTTTGCTGGTTCTCCAAATAATAAACCACATGCAGCAATCACTTCACGAAGTTCAACATTTTCAACAATTTGATTACGATTTAGATTAAAAGTATTTTTAATTTTACCACGTAAAAGATAAGCTGATTGAAATAAATTCCTATGTTTACGAAAACCATTACTTGCAGAATTACCTTCAAATAAAAATAATTCATTCATTGATGGGTCTTTACTTGCAGATGAAATTAATTTTTTTGTTTTTGTTGTAGATATTAATTTATTAAGTTGTTTTAATTCTTTGCGTTTTGTTTCAGCATATTTAATTTCATAAAAATCTTTTAAAGATTGCATTAAATCAGAATCTTTTAATGAATCAAGAAATTCTTTTGAAAAGTTTAAAATATATTTGTCAATTTTGTTTGTTAAACGTTCTTTTGTTTGAGAATCATATGTTGGATTAATAACAGTAGTATTTACAAACATTGTAATACGTTGTAAAATATCTTTTTCAGTTATTAATTCCATATCATTTTTCAAACAATATTCCAAAATTGATGTTGTCAATTGTTTTTCTAATTTTTTGATATGAGTTCCTTCACAACATAAACCACCATTAACAAATGCAATATTGAAACCAATATTTTCAGGAATTAAAACAATATCATCTTTCTTGTTTTTATATTCAAGAAGATTATCAAAATGTTTTGTTTCTAAAAACAAATTAACATATTCTTGAAAATTATTAAACATCCAAGTTGAATCTAATTTTCCTTCAGCAATATCCGATTCAAATTTAATTGTTAATCCAGGATTGGCAGCCGCAGCATCTATACAACGTCTTTGTAAAATACGAATAGTTGAAACACCCAAATCTTCCAAATCAAATCTATCCAAATCAAGTTCAAATTCAATTTTTGTTCCATGATTGTTTAAATCTTTTGAATCTTCTTTTTTAATCAAAAATCCTGTTTGTGGATATGTGTCCAAATCTTTATTAGATTCACGCATATTATTTTTCCATTCAATATTCACAGAATTTTTAGTATCACAAGTTTGAACTGAAAAACGTTTTGAAAAAATATTGGTAAGCTTTGCACCTAACCCATTTGTTCCAACAACTTCACGTTCCTTACTATCATCATAATTTGAACTTGTTCTCAAATGACCAAAAATTAATTCAGGAATTAATAAACCAGTACCTTTGTGAATTTGTACTGGAATACCACCATTATCAATAATAGTTATATGTCCATTATTGTTGGCAATTACTTTTATTTCAGTTATTTTAAATAACGATTCTTTTCGTCTGTGTTCATCAACAGCATTTGATAAAACTTCATCAATAAGTTTCAATAAACCATCATTTTTTCCAATGTTTTTTAATAAAACAATTTTATTTTTTGAAGGAACAAATAATGGATATTCAATAACATTATTATTTGTTGAACCAATCCACATTCCAGACTTATCTAAAACATGTTCAATTTCTGATTTTACTTGATATTTTTCATCAAAATTCTGAATAATATTTTCCATTTAGTATTTTTTAAATTTATATACTGTATCTATGTTATATATCCTATTTTTTTCAAATATATGAGCTGGAATTTATAAAAAATAACAGCCCGAAAATCACTTCCGAGCTGTTACCAATCACTAATACCAAATCTTAATCACTATGAAAAAACGAAATGCTTAATTTTTTAATTAGAAAAATCCGTTAGTACTTTTAGAATATGGATATTCTCCATAATATGTCACATCATTAATTTTAAACCAACCAATTTCATGACCAGTTAAATCACCACTAAATGTTCCAACATATCCCATTCGTTCATTTTCGAAATGTGATTCTAAAACTTCTTCACCAATTAAATCCCAATTAAAATAATTAACTAAAAGAGCTTTACAAACCAAATCCCAAAGAACTTCTTTACCACCAATTACTTGTTCAAGAACTTCTTTTTGTTCAGAAGTTCCAACATTAACTTTTCCACTTTCAAGAATTTTATAAAATCTGTCTTGTGGACTTTTCTTAAATTCCTTATCATCTTTTATGTTTTTAACATTAAAACTATGATATGGTAAACCATCAATAAACAATTCTAATTTAGCTTTATATTCAGCTTCATGTTCCTTATTTTTTCTTTCTTTCCATTCTTCAGGAGTTTCTTCAACTTTAACAGGGGTTGAACCATTTATTCCATATTCAGGTTCAATTTAATCTTCAACAATTGAAGTATCAACATTAGCAGGTTCATCAAGATATGTTATTTTATCACCAATAACATCTGGTCCATCAATAACTATATCAATATTAACAGCTCTTCCATTTTTTGAAACTTTACCAATAAAAGCTGGAAAATATGTTACAATATTTTTCAATATAAGATTAGCTTCACTAACAGTTTTATCAATATCAACATAATCAACATATTTACCACACATCAATTCTTGTTCATCTTGGTCAATTTCACTTATAGTAAAAGTTGTATTTAATTCAATATAACTTTTAATCATGTCAATGTCAGTCAAAATTGTAACCATTAAATCTGTCCATTCATCAACAGTTTGCCAATCAGATTGTGTATTTGGATATTTTTCAGAAATTAATTGACAAAGTTGTTTTGCTTTATTAATGTCTTTTTGTCCTGGAACTTCATCACCAACATTACCATATTCACGAGTTGTAAATCTAATTTCATTTGGTTCTTCCATTTCAGATTCATCTTGGAACCAAGAATTTTCTTCAATAAATTTGATAATTTCAGCTTTTAAATCTTTTGTTTTTGGAGCTTCAACAGTTTTTTCAGGAAAAACATCTTCATCAATAAATTTTCTCAAATTTTTAATAGTTGATTCAGTCCATTCAGTAATTGATTCATGAATATCATCAATTTTGTCAGTAAATGGATATTCCTTACATTCTAATAATAAATTTTCAATAAAACGAGAATTTTCATCATTTGCAGAAATAAAATCTAATTCATCAATAATTTTATCAAAAGCTGTTCTAAAATTTATTAAATCACCAATAACATTTACACTATTATAAGGTGAATTATAAAAATCCCATTTAATGTTTGAATATTCAAGAACTTTAGTAACCCATTTATATATTCCTAAATCATCAAAACTAATTCCAAAAGGATAATTAGCTTCAAGACAAGTTATTATATCATCATCAAAATCAATACTTTGCCACATAGCACTAAGGTTTGACCAAGCTGATAAAAATCCACATAAACTTTCACCTAATGCATCTGGAATAATATTTGTTCTTTTTTCAAGGTCAGTTCTAAATACAATAGCAAATGAACCATCTTCAAGTTGAATTTTATAACCTGAATCAACACCAGTTTCTTTTTTACCAATACCAACAACTTTTGCTTTATCACCAATATATTTACCAGCTTCAACAAAAACAATATCACCATTTTTAATAATTTGGTCTTGTGGAAGAGTAACAAGATGTGGTGGTTGGTTTAATTCAAAATCAACTTGATTTAAAATTTCAGTAATTTTTTCAGCAACACCACCAGAAGTATAAATATTATTTACTTTACAATATCTTTCAACTTCTTTTGTCAAATTTGCTGGATTTTTTAAATCTTGTGTATTTGGAACTTGATTGATAATATCATTTGCAATTTTGCTCAAAGCTGGTTCTTGAACATTATAAAGATTTTCATTTTTCTTCATATCAATCATATTCAAAAGAGCTTCATTCACTAATGATGTCATTTCCATATCTAACGGATGTACATTTATAACATACCAATTAATAGCAGCTTCTCTTGTAATTCCATCAGATAAATTATTCCAATCATTTTCATTTTCATCAACATATTCATTCCAAATTATTTGAGCAATTTCTGTTGATTTAGAAATTTTTTCATCTTGAAAATCAGTAGGTTCAACATCATTAGCCATCATCATTTGACGAGCATTATCTTTATGAATAATGAAATCATCATCTTCATCAAATAATTCACGACCATTATATTCAGCTTTGTTTTTCATACGAATCAACATATATTCAATTGATTCAGTATCATTTTCATCAAACATAGCTATTGTATTGTCAACATTTTCATCTTGACTTTCATCAAAATCTCTTCTCAATAAAACAACATCATCATTATCATCAATACAAACAAAAATTCCTGTAAATTTATTACCTCTAACAGTCCAAACAGGTATTCCACCCCAATCAGCTGAACCTGAATATGAATTTTCAGCACCTAAATATTCAGTAATAAGTTGTTTATTAAATTCACGACGAGAAGCAAATTTATTTTCATCATAAACTAAATTTGAAACAGGATTTAATGATGAATCATACATTTGATTCATTCTTTGTTCAACAATTTTATTTATTTCAATTTTAACTAAATCTTTACGAGTATTATTTTTTTCAGTATTTAAAAAACCATAGTGTTCTTCATAAACATCAATTAAAGCATCAACAGTATTTTCATCTTTTAAATTATTTATTGGATTTGTATTTTCATCAACATATTCACCAATAAGAAGTTCAGCAATATTTTTTGCATTTTCAATTAATATTGGATTTTCATCTTGTTCAGTATCAGTTCCAATATTAATACCCTTTTTCGCAAGATTTGCTTGTAACATTTCATAACCATAATCATAAAATAAGTCACCACAAATATCAAAACATGTTTCAATAAGTGATTCTATAAAATCAATACAATTTAAACCAATTAAAATTTGTTGACCTTTTGAATCAATTATTTCACCCATATTATCAAGATAATCACTAAATTTATCATCAGGATGAAAATTAATGTTTAAATCATTTATTATAAAATTTAAAAATAATTTAACTTTTGTTTCAGAATTTATTGGAAGAAATTCATACATTTCTGGATGATAACGTAAAAGGTCAAATTCTTGATATATTTTTCCACTTTCAAATCCACTGAAATGTAGATAATCAAATTGTGGAGTAACAGTAATTTTTTTCAAATCATCAACATTTGTTTGAAATAAATTTTCAAATGTTGAACCAGCTTTTTGTGGTATTTCATAACCATAAGTAACCAAATTATCTTGTTGAAACAAAATCATTTGTAATTTAGCACTATGAATTTCTTCAATTGTAACAATAATCCTCTTAACATAATCATAAGAAGATTCATTATCTGAAATTTTTACTTCAGATTTTGTATAAAATGTATTGTTTAATACAAATGATAATTTATTCATGATAATTAATTTTGATTTATATTTAGTTTTAATTTATATATCCCAATTATAATAAAAATATGGGTAATTAATTTATATTTTTATTTGAGTTTTTTGTCAAGATAAGAAGTTGAATGTCCGTGTAATTTTAAAAGTTTTTCCATTTCTTTACTTTCACGTAATTTATTTTTTACAAATTTTTTCTTAACTTCAATATAACTGATTATATATACTATTTGTTCAATTAATTCATTTTTAAATTTTTTCTCTTTAGCTTGTTTGAGATATTGTTTTGCAATTTTATCATATTCATTAATATTATCAATTAAATATGAATTATATCTTACAGTATCTAAACATGAATCAATTTGTTTTTTCAAATTAACCAAAGCAGGATGTTTTATTTCAACTTCCTGACTTTCATTCATAGGTACAGTATTAAAAGTTGGGATAAAATCAATACGACTTTCAGGATTATATGTTTCAGTTGTATATAACTGACCATTTGTATTTTGTTGTTTTTGATTTAATGAAATAATTTTATTATTATCAATATCAGATGAAATTATTTCAGTTTTTATTATTTCAATATTTTCAGTATTTAAAATAACATAAGCATTATATGAACCATCAACATAATAATTTGTTGTCGCATCATGAATAATTATTGAATCATAACCTGCAGATAATAACATTTTACGACATTGTTCAGTTCCACCAATTTTAGAAATAAATTCAAAATATTGTTGATAAGAATCTTCAAATTTTTCATTTTCATTTCTAAAATGAAGTGTTTTATTTAATGTCAGACTTGCAACAAATAAAAAACATTTTTTATTAAAAATATAACCATCAACATCAGGTGAATATACAATACCACCTCCAAACCATTTAGCCATTATTTCATTATTAGTGAAAAAAATACCTAAACCATTATCTGGAGCTCCACCATAAACAACATTTTTTGTTTGTTTATTTAATTGAAATTTATCAAAATTTACAGCAGTACCATGAAAAGCAATTATTTTCATTTTTTAGACATTATTTTTAATTGATTAATAATATTTATTGATACTTTTTCATTATTAATTTTTGAAATGTTTTTAATCAATCCTGATTCAAAATATAATTTATCAATAACAACTTCTTTTTCAGATGCTCTCCAAAAAGCAAGATAATCTAAAGCTTTTTCAAGTGGAGTTCCATCAATTCTATTCCAAGAATATATATTAATATCTTTCATAAGAAAAATATTTAAACTTTCTGCTCCTGAAATATGTGTAGCAATGTCCAAATTATCTCTTAAAAATTTCCAATCATATATAACTTCAATACCACCTTGTGATAAAATTTTATCATAAGAATATTCAACAATATATTCAGTATCTTTTTTTGCTTGTGTTCCAGATTTTTTAATAATTTCTTTTGAAAAAGAAATGAATTTTTTACCATTATTTGGTATTAAAAATTTATTTTTTAAAAAAGATAAAATTTCTTTTTCAGAACATTTACGATATAAACTTTCCATAATTTATAAAACAATACCTAATTTAAAAATCATACCAATATTATTTGTATAAGAAACACCACAAATTAATTTTTTATAAATTATTCCACTTTCAATACCATAATTTATATTTGAATAATTTTGATTTAATCTATTATCATTATATAAACCAATTAATCCAGAAATATAAATATTTCCACTTTGTTTACCAAAACCTATATTAGCGTAACCATATTTTTGAAAATTTGTATTTAATGAAAAATCAATAAATAAATAATTTTCATTTTCAATACCTCCAATACTAAAACCAATTAAATTTAGATTTGAATTTACACTATATACTTGTTTAACTTCATTGAAATTTTGTCCATTCAGATTACCAATAAAAAACAAACATATTATAAAAAATTTATATTTCATTACATTAATCACATTAAATAAATATCATCATTCAAATGTAAATTAACATTTTCTTCATGATTTCTTAAAATAAAACCTTGTTCAGTTCTATATATGTTTTGTAGTCTTCTTAATTCTTCTTCTTTTTTCAACTTAATTTCAATATCTTCATCATTCATCAAAATTCTTAATTCTTCTTTTGCACCATTTATAAATGCATTTGAATAAATGTTATTTGTTTTGATAAAATGTGATATTGAAACATCAGCCATAACTAAGTCATCATGACCATATTGCGCTGCATAAGTACCATTTTTTTGTTTACCAAAATTGAGATATTCTTCAACAGATTGAAAATGAGATTCAACAAGTGTTCCATCAGTTACAAGATTTGAAAATGATTTTACACCTAATTTTTTATTTTGAGCATTCCAACGTATACCATATTCAAAATCATCTTTTGATTCACGTCTGAATTTTCCAAAAACAACATTATCAAAATATGAATATTTTGTTTCATGTAATTTTAAAGATTTTACTTGTCCAAAAAATTCACCACCATAAGTATTATTTTCAACAATAGTTCTAAATTTATTATTATCAAATAATATTGAAAAGTCCATAAACCATTCAGCAAAATCTTCAACAGAAATAGTGTTGTCTTTAAATACCCCAACACTAACATATTTCAATTTTTTATTTTCAATATCCCATTCAATTTTTTTGAGTTTTGCTGTAGTTGAATCTTGTTCCAAACCTTCAGCAATATCTATTCCAAGTAAGAAATAATCTTTCTTTAAATCATATTGAACAGTCTCTTGATTAATGAAAAACATATCAAATTTGTTACCATAAGGATTATTATTTCTTGACCAAAGTTTTTCGTTTTGTAATTGATTTAAACGTAATGATTTTTGTGTCGGAGTATTAAAGATAGAACGTAGTTGTGTGTCAAATGAGCATTCAAATCCCATCTCCCATCCTTCAATTCCAACATTGGCAATTGTATCAGCTTTAAATTCTTCAAGAGATTGTAATCTTGGAACTTCATACCAATAAATACGATAAGGTTTAAATTTATTAATTTTTGCTTCAGCATTTGTCCACAATTCCCAAAAGAAGTTTCGCCCATTTGGTGTTGAAGTAATAATACAACGAGAATTTGGATTATTAATTAAAGTAGGATAAATGTTATTCCAGAATGTTCTAACCATTGAGTTCTTAATATATGCGAACTCATCAATATATAATAAATCTAAAGCAAAACCTTGAACAACTGATTCAGAAGCAATACCAATACTTAAACGACAACCATTATCACATGTAAATCCTTTTTTGTTAAATGATATAAAACCAGGACACATAAAAAATGGTAAACCAGCAAATGCTTCTTTTATTTTTGCAAGAATTTCATTAACAACTTTATCTGATTGAGCTATGACAACACAATCTTTATCAATATTGAAACAACAAAAATGAACAATTTCCAAAACAGTTGTGGTTGTTTTACCAGACTGCCTTGGAAACATTATAATATTCCAACGATTATTTTCATAACGTTTTAATAAATCTCGTTGATATGGTCTCAAAGTTATGTTAGAATAACCTTTTTCACCATCTTTTAATCTACCAAAATTATCAGAGAAAAATTCCTTATCATAAGAACAAATTTCTAAAATTTTTATTTCATCTTCAGTATATTTGAAAGGTAAATTACTTTTACGTAAAAGAGCACCTTTGACAGATTTTAAATATGGATTTTCACGAAGTTTATAACCTTCATGTAAACCTTTCATTGCAAGTTCAACAGATTCAGTTGTCCATAAAGATTTACCTGAACCACTATCATCTATGATTCGAGGGTCAAAAACTTCTCTTTGCTTGATAATTTTATTAAGTTTGGAAGTTGTTGAATTTATTTCTCTTGCTGTTTCTGTTTGCATTATCTAAAATTATTTATATTGTCTTACCATGTGTTCAGTACATTTTTCAAAAAATGCTTCAGTATAATTTTTTCTACATTTATTATATGCTGAACTTTCAGCATCTTTCCATTCTTTTTTACTTGAATATTTTTTTGCACTTTCCAATATTGTTTCAGCATTCCAATAATTATTTGGTTTTCTGTCACTAATTGGAATATATTTTCTTTCCTTTTTAGGAATAATCATATGTTCCGTACATTTTTTGAAAAATAAATCACCATATTTTTTACATGCATGATAAGCTCCTGAATCACCTGCTTGCCAATCTGTCTTTGATGTATAACTTCGTGAATTTTCCCAAATTCTTTCAGGATTCCAATAATTTGGTGAAGGTCTATTTGTTTTACGAAAAGGTTCAGATTTTGGTTTTTTAACATTATAACTTTTTGGTCTTGAATAAACCATATGTCTACAACAAGCTTGAAAAAATAAATCACCGAAATTTTTAGCTTGAGTATATGCACTACGATTTTGAATTTGCCAAATTTTTCTTGAAGTATAATGAGAAGCATTTTCAAGAATTTTTTCTTTTGTCCAAAGATTTGGACTTAATCTATCAGATAATCTCTGATAACCAATTTCATCTAAACTCTTTAATATTCTAAAACAGACTATTCTCATTATTGAAATTATTTTGTTAAATCATAAGTTTCAAATCTATCAACATTGAAATGAGGATTTGTTGATTTTATCCATACTTTAATTCCAACAGGTTTTTTCCAAAAAATCCAAACTGGTTTATATTGTATTTCATGTGGCATTAAAATATTATCAACTATTGTCATTTTTAATGAGTCAATTTTAATATCTGTTTTATTTTTTATCAATGTAACTTTTTCAGATAATTTCAAAAACTTATCATTATATCTTCCAATAAAAACATTTTCAGATTTTTTCTCAACTTCTATTGTATCAATATCATAAACATATTTAACATTCAATTTAACAACAGATTCAAGATTTTTAATTTTTAATCCCATATCCTCGATTTCTTTTTTCAATTCAGGTACAAATTGTGCAAATTCATTAGCTTTAAGTGTCAATGTATTAACACTAAATTGTAATTCACCATTTTTATTTTTAACTGAATCAAGTTTAAATTGAGAATTTTGAAAATTGTTTGTAACTCTTTCATTATCAGCTTTAACATTTTTCAATTGATTTGTTATAACACTTGTGTAATATAATAAACCAGCAAAACAAAGAATAGAAATGATAATTATTGTATTTTTAGCTCCAATAATAAAAGCTTTAATTTGTAACAACATAATTTTGAATTTTAAATTATTAACACTTATTAAATTTATATATTAAACAAGTTTGGCGGAATAAAATTAATTATTCCGCAATCAAACTATTTATAGTAATTCATCGTTGTTGATACTTCTGAATATTTTATACATTTATCTAAAGCCATTGGAATTAACCAAGATAAATTATCAATTATTTTTAATTCATTTATTTTTGATACTTCATAAATTCCAACAATTTCAGATTCAATTGTTTTTACATTATTTATATTAGAATTAAATGCTCTAAAAAAATATACAATATCATCACCTACTTCAAGTTTTGAAAATAAATACCAACTAAGAATTTGTAAACCAGTTTCTTCTTCAAATTCCCGAATCATACATTTTAATAAATTTTCATTTGGTTCAATTTTTCCACCAATACCATTTAAAAATCCTTTTTGCCATTCAGGTCTATTTTTTTCAATTAAAACAACTTTTGTTCTATCAACTGAAAATAAAAATCCAACACAATAATTCATTATAAGTAATTTTTATGATATTCATCAATATATTCCTGTGCAAGTTCTTTAGTTTGAAAATATTCTGTAAAATGTTTTGTTTGTAACATTCTATATTCAATATAAATAGGAATCCAGAAAAAAATAAAAGGTGAATATTTTATATAATAAATTTTATATCGTACTTCGAAAAGTTTACGATTTTTATGTTTTATTTTTGTTGGATAATCACTTAATTCTTTCGAACTTAGTTCGTAATAACTATAAATTTTTACCCAATCAATACAACCTTTTATTAAAACAAATAATAATATCAAAGCAATTATATAATTCATTTTTTCTTTCTTGATTGTTTAATTTTTTCTTGTTGAATCCATTCACCATTTAATTGTTTACCTAAAAATTGAACTTTTTCAGAAAATTTAAGATATTCATAAGTTTTTGAATCAATCATCAAAATACTACATATTTCTCTTTGAATTTCCATATTAAATAATAAACCAAGTTTTGTTTCTTTTACTTTCGATTTATCTTTTTCAATTTTTTCAGTTTTATAATAAATAAATTGTGGGATTCTTACAGAATTAAAATTATTTATAAACCTACATTGAAGAGCTTTTATTATTCCAGGACTTTCTGGGCCACTCCAATTAATACCTTTTAAATTTAAAAAAATATCAGCTAAGTTTGGATAACCTTTTGCAAGATTATTTAAAAGTTTATATCCATACTCTTTAAATTCATATCTTGAATATTCAGCTAATTTATTTCTATCTGTATAAAAAGCAGTTTGAAAATCATTAAGTCCTTGATAATTATTTTCAGCCATTTTATTCCATTAATTTTGTATTTTTGAAAATTAAACGTATTGCATCAATTATGAATGGTGCAAACGGTTCAGCAAAAAATGAAATTTCATTAATTTTTGGATTGATTGTCATGATTGCTGGTTTTAAATTTTCTTTTTCAAATTTATCCATTCCTTCTTGACCAGCGAAAACCAGATTAATTTCAGCAGTAAACAATTGAAGTTTAATCAAAAAATCATCAATATATATAAATTCAATTTCTGATATTTTTGAACTTGTAGCATAAGATTCTTCAATATATTGATTAATTAAATCAATTAAATAAGTTTCATTAAATTTCTTATTATCAAAAATCAAACAAACTTTATTTTCACAAACGATTTTTGGTGTTGAATCATCATCAAGTTGTTCTAAATCAAAATATTTGTTTAAATCAATAAAATGTTCTAAATGTTTAATTTTAAAGATTTCAAGACAATCATTTAATTTTTCTGAATCAGGACGATTATCAATAGCTTCTTTTACTTCAATATTTTCTTCCATTGTATTTATTATTTTATTTATATCCTTTTTTATTTACTTTTATAGTCTGATTTATTTTCCAAGAATTGAATTTAAACTTGGTATTGATTGTTCCATTAAATTAATAGCTGAATCTTTCACATTTACATTCATACTTCGAAAAACACTCATATCAAATTTATTTTCTAAAATTTGTGTTTCCATAATTCCCCAAGCAATATCAAATTCAGTTAAATATTTTTCAGGAACATAACTACGATTTAAAACATTCATTCTTAAATTATGTTTTAAATGTGTTCCAATTTCTTTTAATGGAACATGTGTTTGTCCAAGCATATCACGTAAAGTGATAATAAGATTTGTTAACAATTCAGTATCAACTAAACATTGTTGACAAATTTGTTCAGTTAATTTATATCGATGTTTATCCAATGCTTTTTCAACATGTTTTTCAGTTGTTTTATATTCCATATTTCCTGTTGAAGATTTCCAACTGAAAAGTGAAAATAAATTATCTTTCTTGTCACCACAAATTGATTTTAATAAAGCAACTTTAAATGGAGTAGCAATATTAATTCCACGATTTAAAGTACGTTCAACTTTATTATTTCCAAATAAAGACATTGAAAATAAAGTACGATAATAATTTGTATCTAAAGAATTTCCAAGTAATTGTGATTTAGCATCTTTTTCAAAGATTTCACAATACTTATTATAAGTTATTACAAACTCACCCATTGGGGCATCTTTTGAACGAATATTTCGCATTAACATTGAATTATTTTTAACAATTTGCATTAAGTCACCATCAGTACAAAACGTTATTAATTCAATATCTTTATTTGTTGAAAGTTTGTTAGAAATTAACATCAATAAATCATCACCTTCCAAACCTTTAATATCAAAAACAATCATTTTTGATTTAATAGATTCAATAAAATCACGATATATTTCATAAAAATTATCATAATTAATTGGAGAAGCTTCTTTTGTTTCTTTACGATTTTCCTTATATTTAATAGGTCTGTCGTCTGTAACATAATATGGTTTAATTGGGTCAATTTCTTTTCGCCAAGAATAATTATCAGTACAAAAAACAACATTATCAATATGTGGTTGAAAAGCTGTAATTAAATTTATTAATGATGAATTTAAACCATTAAAAAAAGATTCTTTTTCAAATTTTGATTCAAGATTATTTCTTGAATCTCCCATATTTAAAACACCTAATTCGCGCATTGCAAAGTAGTTTCCATCAATACAAAGTACTCTTTTCATTTTTATATTATTTTAAATTATCTATTTCTTGATGTATCATAAAAATATTTATTATGATTTACTTCATCATTATTTTTTTCTTGAACAAGTTGATTTTTTGCAAATAAATTCATAACAATTTTATTGATACAATGTTTTAATTCATCAGTTGTACCATTAGTTTTATAATGCATATCAAACATAATATCATCAAGATGATTATCATTATCAATTATATACATTGATTTTAAAAAATAATCATATAAATTTTTAATTATATCATTTCCAAAAGCATTATTTTCTGTGAAATGTCCTGATTGTTTAAATTCTTCAGTTGTACGGGTTAAGAAAATTCCAACCCAACCAGCTTTTAATAACATTGTCATTTCTTCTTTTGTACGAACATCACAAATAATTTTATTTGTATGTTCGAAACTTATATGTTGATAATCAAGAGCTTTACCATTAATTAATTGCATAACTCTATTTAATGATGATTGTGTTTTACCACTAAAACCATCTAAAATATCTGAAACAATATGATGAGCTTTTCTTAATTCAGGATTAATTCTTTTTTGTTCTTCAAGTTCATCAAAACTTAAATTATAACTTTCACAAATAATTCTTTTGATTGTATCTGCAATACGTAATTTAACAAAACCATGTTTATCACGAAGATAATTAGAGACTGTATCTTTTCCAGAACCAGTCATACCATATACAAAAATTTTTAAAGTTTCCATTAAGTACTTAAATTTATTTGATTTCTAATAATATCAGATGTTATTGATTCAAAAATATCTTCAACAATAATTTTATTATTATCTTTCAGATTTGTTTCATCATTTCTAATCATTTCCAATAAATTGTTGATATTCATAAGATACATATCTTCATTAACAACAAGTTTATATTCATCATTAGTAATATCTTTATCATCAGGATTTATATAGATTATATAAAATCCATTATTTATTGCAAGATTTTCAGATATTGGATTTAATTCAGATATTTTCTGAACATATAAAGTAGCCTTATCAAGAATAACAATCGAATTGGAAAAGTTTTTAATAATTTCTAAATTGTGATAAGCAACAAGAGGGTGCCATAATACAATGTCTTTTTCATTATCAATATTTTCTAAATCAGATTCAATTATATGTTGATTATTAAAAATGATTTTATATAAAAAATTATTATTTTTTATATTTATCCGAATATATTCAATAATTTTTTTCTGTAATAAAACTTCACTTTTAGATAATAAAATATAAATCATGATTTATATGCATTTTCATTTTTCAAAGAAACATCAACTTTAGCTAATTTTTCTAATTCACGTATTTCAAGTAAAATCCTATCATTATAGATTTGAACTATTTCAGGATTAAAATCTGATGGAACTTTAAAACCATAATTTTGAAATAATACACTACCTGTACCATTACAATTATCACATTTTTTTCCAGCTGTTTGTTTTGTACCATGACAAACATCACAAGTTATTATTACTCCCATAATCAATCATTATAATGTTTACAAATAAATTTTATTGAAATTTCTTCATTTCTAAAATCATTATTACTAAATAAATTATATAATTCAAATATTTCCATAGTTGTTGGAAAATTAATTGGTTCCCAACCACTTATACCTAAAGTGTTCAAATATTTTATTATATTATCAAGAAATGTTTTAAAATCACTTAAACAAATTTCACGAAAATGTGAATGTGGAACTAATTCAAATTGAAAAAGTTGATATATTATTTTTGAATTACTCATCTGAAGTTAGGTTTAAGTTCAATTATACAAGCCATGAAAGTTACAAATTTATTTATTGAAGAAACATAAGTATCTGAATATTTACTAACAATAATTGCAACATTCAAAGTTTTATCATATAATTCTTTTGAGTTTAAATATTCGAAAAATGGTTCACCAAGTGATAAAAAACATTCTTTTTCTTTACCTTTGAATTTTGTTAATTCACCATATAAATCTTTACCATTTATTGCAGGATTTTCAATAATTTCATATAAGTCAATCATTTGTTTTCCTGATTCTGAAAATTTCTTGATATTTTCAAAAGTCACACTTTCATTTGCATCTTTAATCTGTTGTAAATTTACAAGTAAGTGTCTAAAATCTGGAAAGTTTAATTCAAATAAAGTTCTTAATCCTTTTGCATCATAAGCAATATTTTCTTCTTTACAAACTTTTAATGAAAAATTTACAAAGTTTTTCTTTTGTTCATCTAAATCATTATTACCAAAATCATATTCAATATTTGTACATCTTGAACGAATTGCATCATTCATTTTTTCAACTTCATTTGTTATAAAAATGAAATTTACTTTCATACATTGGTCAAGTAATATTTTAAAAGCATCTTGAATATTATCACGAATATTTTCAGCTTCATCAATAATAATTGTTTTTTGTTTTTGCATAACAGACATTCCTGATGCAAAACCCATTACTTTTGAACGAAAAACTTCAATATTAAAATCGTTTGAACCTGAAAGATACATTATCTCATTTTCAGTTCCTAAAACCATTAATCTTGCAGTTGTTGTTTTACCAGTTCCAGGACTTGAATGTAATAATATCCTATAACCACTTTTTAATCTGTTTTCAGATAAAATAGTTTTTATACGAGTTGGTAATATTAATTCTTCCCATGTTTTAGGAAAATATTTTTCAAGTAATGTAATTTCTTTTGACATCGCAGATTATCTAAATATTATTGTATTAATTATATCCTTATTTTTTTCAAAATATGGGTTGATTATATTATTTGATTTGTTCGGGAATTTTTTCAATTTCTTTTTTCAATAATAATTGACATTTATTTTCAAACTGAGTAAGAAATAATTGTTGATTTTTTTCAAAAATTTTAGAAACATCATTATCTAAATGATGTAATATTTCTTTTTTAATTAATTCAATTTTTTCATTTATCAATTCATTGATGTTAATTCCATCACCTTCATTTTTAAATGTTTCCAAAAAATCATTAACTTTCTGATTAATTATTTCATCAATTTTATCAAAGTTTTCAATAGGTTTATTATTTCCAAAATTTTCAAGTTCCCATTCTTTAGCACGAATATGTGAACCATATAATTTTATTGTAACAGGAATCAAAGTTGATATAAGTATTGCAAATAAGAAATCAAATATTTGTACTTCTTTTGAATCAATTATTAAATGACGAGAATAATAATAAATATTTATGATTATTTCAATTACCATAAAAATATTTACAGCAAGTTTATTTCTTTTATTTTCTTTAGATTCAGAATTATCAATAATAGCTACAAAATATAATAATGAACTACTTATGAAAGCTGATAATAAAACAGATTGAAAAATTTTAAATCCACCAGTAAAACTTGATATTGAATTTGTCAAAAAGTATGTGTGTGCTATTTGTGCAAAAACTCCAAGAAGACAATATATAAAAGCAAATTCTCTCGAAGCAAATATTGTAACAATGAAACGAATTATTTGTTTAAATCTTGTTATTATTTTTTTCATTTTGAAGTTTTTAAAAAATCCTGGAAAATATTATTTTCCAGGATTTTCATATTATATAAAAATTAATTAATTAGCAGCATTTCCAACTAAAGATTCATCAACAATATTTTCTTCAACAAGAGCAGGATTGTTCATTCCCTTACAGAAATCACCAAAACCAGCAACAAAACTTAATTTCATTTGTAAAGGTTCAATTTTTTCAGAAATTTCAAAAACTTCAGAAATTATTGTATTTTCACGTAAAAACTTATCAAGATTATAATACGAATTTAAACCAGTACCCACAATATCACATTTTTCAATCAATGTCAACATTTGTTGTAAATGTTGATAAGTTGTAATATTATTTTCAATAATCTGAGAAATCAAAAATTGTTTTTGTTCATCAGTAACAAGTATTAAATTTTTAATACAATCATTGATTAAATCATAAACTTTATCTAAAAGTTCTTTTGGAATTTCCATACAAGATTTTTCCATTAAATCCTTATATTCAAGTCCCATTGTTTCAATTAATGTACCAAGCATTTCATTAATTTCTTCAATATTCAAATCAAAACAATCAGTTTGAATATTTAATTTTGAAATATTTGCTTTTAAGTAATGATAAACATTTTGATAATAATCAGTTTGTTCAAAAATAGCATCAATACCATCAAAAAAGTCTTTTGTTGTTTTTGGATAATGATGAATTAAATCACCCATAACATTCAAAATAAATTCAAAAGGATAATTTGATTGTATTTCAGAAATTTCAGCATCAGGTAAACGAACATATGAATTTTCAGTTGCAACATTTACTTTTTCAGTTTCAACAACTTCTTCAACAGGTTTTATTGTTGATTGGTTATAATTATCTTCAATTTCTTCCCAATTATAATCTTCAAAATCATTTGAAATAATATTAATCAAATTATTTTTGAATTTCAAATTAGCTTCTTTCAAAGATAAAATACCATCAACATAAACAACAGCAAATTTTTGATTATCAAAATATTTCAAACCTTTATCAAGAATTTTAATCCATAATTCAGTTGAATATAATTTAATCATTGGTTTAACTGCAGAAATACCAGATAATTTGCATTGTCTTTGAATGATAGAATTTAACTTAATAATATCCTCATAAACAAATTCTTGTTTCTTCATTATTTCTGAAATTCCAACAGCCATGTTTATTGGAAGAATTGAATTTTTTATAATAAGTGTTGTGTTAGCAATGATTTGTTTAAAAATCAATTTTTCATCATTTTGTAAAAATACAGGACTCAATACTTTATTCTTAAAACTTTCTTTTGCTTCAAAGAAAGTTTCTTCATTAATATTATCCAAACTTTTTACAAAAGCATATAAGAAAGAATATGAAAAATTATAATCACCAAAACGTTTTGCAACATTTTCACATATTTGTTTTGTCAAATAAATTTGATTTATATAATCAATACCAACAAGATATGATAAAGAACCAACTAATTCAAATTGTTCGACAGTTAATTTTTTATCTTCACTGATATTGTTCAAAATATCCTCATATTTTTCTTGTCTTTCAGAGAAAAATTTTAATTTAGCAGAAATATTTTCATAGAAAAAATTCTGTTGTTGTTTGTAAGTTTGTTCTAATTGTTGTTGACTTAAATTGTTATCCATAACTTTAGTTATTAATTAATTATTTTGAAGCATATTTTTACTTTAATTATATCCTATTTATTTAATAATTATTAATTGATTTAGAAATAAAAACCATGATAATAATATAGTTGAAAATGTAATAATCCAATATAAAAATCTTTGAAAACATTCTCTTAAAAAATATAATCTACAAAATTGTAATGTAACAGTATATATTTTATCTCTGAAATTTTCACCATTATTTTGTATGATTTTTATTTCAGTTGTTACAATTAAAGTAATAAAATCTTCAAGATTTATAGATATATTTTCCTGTATTAAATTTGATATAGTTTCAACAAATTCTTTTTTAATTATATGTTTTGCTGAATCTAAATCAATTCTATCATAAAATGGATTAGTTGATAATAAATCAGCTTTTTCAATTTTTTTACCATTATAACCAAATTCATTTTTATCAAGAAAATCAACAATTACATCATTTGTAAAAAATTCTTTAACAACAAGATTTTTCCAATAATATAAATAAATTATATATTCAAGAAATAAAAATATTGGACAAAAAATAAATCTTATTATTTTTTTAATTTTTGTTAGTTTATTTACATCAGTAAAATGTTCTAAAAATAAAAATATTTTATACATGATTATTATTTTAATTATTATTATTTTGTACTTCTTCAGCTGTTATTGTTAAGTTATTTCTATCAGTTAAATCCTGAGTTTCACCTTTTCCAATAATATTGAAATCAATAGTATCAAATCCAGTTTCAGAAAGTAATTGTATTGTTTCAATTCTTGGAACTAATAAATGTAATTGAACTTCAAAAGAAGTTTTTATAGAAAAATTTCTTGTACCTGAAGACATATCCATTCCAGGTTTTTCTTGTGTATTTGAACTTATATTATAAGCACCTTCAAAAGTGTTATTCATAAATTCATAACTGAAAGCATTTTGTCTTGCAGTTATTGTTGAAATAATTTCAAAATTTTCTAATGCTTTTATATAATTTGATGAAATAAAATCAGTATTTGATGTTAATTGAATAGCGATTCGTCTACCACTAACCATATAATTTTTATCATCTTTTACATATACAAATTTATTATATTGATTTGTATTTTGGTCAGCCATTGGTTGTGGGTCATCAAAACCAATTACAAATCTTGGAACTTTTTGATAAATTTCCTTATTTGTATTATCAAAATCTTCAAATTTTGAATTTAAGTAAAAACTTGCATCTCCTGTTTGTAAAATAAAAACAGGTAAATCTGGACAAATTTCATGTAATTTTAATTCCAGATTAGCAACAAAACCTTTTAATCCAATTAAAATCTGATTAAAATCATATTTTATTTTATCATCTATAGCCATGTTATTTTTTGTTTGCAACTAAATCAAATAATGTATTTACAGGATTTGGATTTAATTTATTCATATATTTTTTGTAACAATTCCCACCAATTAAATTTTTACAAGAAATTTTTATTAATGATTGAAGTTTTTCATGTAATTTTTTGAAAGTTATATTATAATCTAAATCAAAATAATCACAATAAGTTAAGAATATTTGACCAACTTTTTTAAATTTTTTATCAATACAATTTTTCAATAAATTCACAAAAGTAACATTTATTAATTCATCATTTTCTTGTAAAATTTTTGTATCAATTTGTTTAAATTCTTTATCATAACATTCCTCAATACATGATTGTACAAAAATAACTTCTTCTTTTGAATCAAAATCAGAATTATCTTCAATTGATAATTTTGAATAAATATTAGTTATATCAGCAGGAAACAAACTTTCAATTTCATTTGTTTTAGAAATTTCATCAGACATGTGATTTTGATTTAAAAGATTAGTTTATTATCAAATATATATTATTTTATATTATATTGAAATTTTTTGTTAAATTTCAACTTTTGAAATTTTTACTGGAAATTTCTGCTCCTTATAAATTTTGTTTCTTTCCATTGAATGACTTCTGAAAGCACATCTTGGAATTTGGTCTTGAAAATCAAAAACTCTACAAAATTCTTTATTTGGAAATAATCTCATTCCACGTCCTAAAGATTGTCTTATTCTGATTTCTGATTTTCCACCATCAGGAAAATACATATTACCAATATTTTTAATACTAACTCCTGTTGACATTGTACCATAAGTTGCAATTATACAATAATGGTCTTTTGTCTGTCGCATTCCTTCAATAATATCTTCTCGATTTTTAATTTCACCATGAATAATATGAAATTCCCAATCCTTACATTCTTTTAATAAAAAATCTTGTAAAATTGAACAATATTCAACAGTATCAACTAAAATTAAAGTATTTTCAGGAAATGCATTTAATAGTTTTCCAATTAATTGTGTTCGTTTTTTATAAGTATGAAAAAATTCTTTTTCAATTCGAAATTTTTCAATACCAACAACTCCATTTTCAATCAAAGTTTCAGAAAAATCATTTTCAGTTAAATATTTAATATGAATTGCATTTATCTGTATTGGTGTTGAAACACCATCTCTGATATTTTCGAAAGCTGTTCTCTTAACAAGTTCATCTCCAAACATTGAAACAATGTGAATATATTCAATAGTTTTATATGCTGGCATTGTTCCAGTCATAGCAAAATAATATTCACAGTTTAAAAGTTTAGCATAAATTTCATTCCTGATAGTATATGCTTTTGCTCTATGAACTTCATCACAAATGAAAACTCTGAAATCTTCAAAATAATCTTGTTCATAATTACCTAAAGATTGAAAAGTTCCACAAACAATATCAGCTCCAATTATTTTTTTAGACCCAGCAAAAATTGTTTCAACAATTAAATGTCTTTCAAAATATTTATCATATTCAATAAAGTCATTTTTTAATTGACCAGCTAAAAGTTTTGAAGGAACAACTATTAAAAATTTCTTTGATTCTTTTATGAAATGTTCAAATAAATAACGACAATATAAATATGTTATGAAAGTTTTACCACCAGAAGTTGCTACTTCAATTCTACCAAGTTTATTTTGAACAGCCAAAAAGACTGAATCTCTTTGATACTCATAAGCTTCAGCATCAGTAGTTATATCTTCAGGAAATTTACAGGAAGCAATCCAATTATCAAATTCTTCACGACTAACATCATTTTGATACATTAAATCTTCATCTTCCAAAAAACAAATATTTGGATTTAATTTATCAACTTGTTTTTTAACATCATTCCAAAATTGTACAGGAAAAATATATTCATTGAATAAATAAGAATAAGTTATTGTTTTATTAAAACCTTTCATAAAAGGAAAAAATTCAGTTCTTGTCAATACTTTAACAATAACATCATATATTTCTAAATCTTCAGAAGTAGTTATATCTGAAATTTTTATAAAATTTTTGAAATTTTTTCCAATTAATACTTTGAATTTCATAATGAAACTGATTAAAAAAAGGACTAAATCAGATTAATAAAAATCACGATTTAGTCCTTTCAAGTTTTTAACAATACAATTTACCTGAATTACTTAGCGTTCAAAACATCATCAACTTCACTTCCAGTAGAAGTTTGGTTTTCAGTTTTTTCTTCTTTATCTTTACTCATTACAGATGATTTTAATTCATCAGGTATAGAATCAGCAAGAACGTTTTTAGCACCATCTTCTTTGACAGCTTTTTCGTCAGAAGTGTTTACTTTTCCGTAAGCAGCAATTTCTGTTAATGATTTTTCACGAATAATCGGAATAATTTCATCAACTTTAACAAGAACGTTTTTCAGATAATCATTCGTATCTTTATCATTACGAGCATCGTCAATTTCTTTGTAAGCAAAGTATTTACGAATGTCATAATCATCAGATTGAACTTGTTCAACAAACGCATCAAAAAATGGTACAGTAGTTGGGATAATTTGTCCATTAACTAAGTCTTTAGCTTCAAAAACATGTGTTTTACCATCAGGTAAAATACCAATAGCTCCTTTTGGTTTTGGTGCCCAGTCAGATTTTGTAAAATCACGACCTTTAACACCATCATAAGTAGCTTCTTCACAAACTAAGGAAAGAACAGAACTTCCAAAGATATTAAAAATATCTTCTTTTTCAAATCCTTGTTTAATTTGCTCAGCTGTTGGATTTAATTTTTTGTTAATCAAATTTGCAACAGTAGCATTTGGTCCAAATGTGGCAAATGTCATCATACGAATCATACCAATTTCTTCAGCAACGGGTGATTGTAAAATTTGAATTTTAGCACAACCTTGTTGCGTACGTCCAAGGTATTTGTCAATTTTCTTTTCAGCAATCACATCGCCATCTTTTTTCAAAGCATGAAGTTCAAAAAACAAATCAAGAGCTTTACAAGTTTTGGCATTTCCAGATGAAACATAATGAAATGTTTTACCTTTGCGTTCAGGGTCTGGTAAATTTTTGTAAACAGAACGGTGAATAACTGGGTCACCACCAACGTTTGGTAAAAATTTAATCAGATAAGAACTACCTACTTTTGCTTCAAAATAATGTTTTGAAAAATCAATTCCAGAACTTTGTTGTACATCTTCTGCTTTCACAGCAATTGTTACATCATCAGAAATGGTACTTTGTAAAAAAGCCTGTTTGAGAATGTCATTAGTTTCCATAAAAATTTTCTTTAAAATGTTTAATAAAATGTTTAATACTATTTAATAAAAAATATATCCTAAATATTAATAAAAAATGGGTTGAAAATATTTTTAATCTTCTTTTTCAACTGGAAAAAAGTTTTTCAGAATTGTATAAAATTGAAAGTCAAGTTCAACATTTTCTAATTTTGAAGGGTCAAGTAAAAATATTTCAAAATCATTTTCACCTTCCATAGCAATATTATATTCTTTTATTAATTCTGAACGTTTTGTTTGTTCTTCAGTAGTTAAAAGATTTAAACCAATAGTGAATAAAATATTTTCATTATTAATTTGTTTGGAAGGTTCTAATTTTAAATTATCATCTTTAGCAAGTTTTAAAGCTTTAATATCAATTTCAACTAAATCTTTATCAATATTTTTTTGAATTTCTTCAACAGCTTTTGACAATTTAGATAAGTTTTTATCTAATCCCCAATTAAGATGAAAATTTTTAACTCCACTTTTAACACATTCATTAATCAATATAATTAAATCTTGATGTAATTTTTTTACTTCTTTATGTTTCATAAAAATTGTTTTGAATTGTTTTTAATTATTTATTCATATATATATATATATATATCCACATTATTTAAAAAATATGGGTTGAAAATAAAAATTTATTCTTTGAATTTTCTCATAGCACGAACAATCCATCCTTTAAAAAATACATTATTTTTGGGATTTTTTTCACAAATTTTTATATAATCTTTTATTTTGATTAATGTAAATCTATTTGTAATTTGTTCTTCACCAGATAAATAAGAATTAACTTTTATTTTTTCAATATCTTTATTCAATCCTCTTACAGAATCAGTTAGAATATTGATAGAATCTTGATAAAATTCAAAATTAGCATTTAATATACATATAGAATCCTTATCATATTGACTTTGAAATTTTATTGAATCAATTTTTTTATTCAATACTAAAATAGAATCATTAAGTTTTTTAGTTGTTTCAATACCTTGTGGAGTTAAACAACTATCGATATTCAAAATGAAAATTATAATTCCTGAAAAAAATATAAATTTCATAATACTTTTAAAAATAAGTGTTTTCATAATTAAGTTATTTGATTTAATTTATCTAAAGTTGTTTTATCCATAGTTCCACTGACAGTAACTTTTAATGTTCTTTGCATCTTTTTAATTCCAGATGAAACACCAAAATTAACACAAGTATCAAACAAATTGTTAGCTATTTCTTGGCTTTCAATTTCATCACCTTTCATAACATTCCAAAAATCATGAGCATAAAAACTTAACACAAGATTTTGTAATTCAACATTTGTTTGAAGTGATTTTGGAAAATCCTTATCTTTTAAATGAAGATTAATAATTTCCCAACCTTTCCAATTAGGATGCATATTTTCAGCAATACCTTTCCAAGTACGACCACCTGCATCATTCGCATTTTTTCCTTTTCCATCTGACCAAACACCTTCTTCTCCAAAAGTAAGGTTTAAAGCCGGTAATAATTTTGCCATAATTTTAATTATTTGTTTAATTTAACTTAGAAACAATATTTATATCGAAAAATAAATTTATTGAATTAAATGTAGTATCACATATTGAAAAATCACCTTTTAAAATAGGTAAATAATCATCATGTTTTATTATATACGGAGTTTGAATTTCAATTTTTTCATTAATTTTTCTTTCTTCAATTAATTTATTGAAAATCATATATTCAAATTTTATGTTATTTATAATCATAAAATTTTCAAATAAATTTTCAATATTTACAATATGATTTTTAATATATAAAAATTTTGAAAATTCAGTATATAATAATTGATTTAATTTATCAGTATATAAAATAACATCATTTTGATTTTCCATTGTAATTTGAAAACCAAAATTACAAACATTACCATTAAATATATTATGAGAACTTAAACTAAATTCAAATTCCTGTAAAATTTTACTTAAATTTATTTTTTCAGTTTCACTTAACCAATAAGATTTTGTTTCAATTATATTTTTATATTGGTCAATGTAAAAACCATAATTATTTGAATCAATATTTATTGATTGTTTTTTTAACAAATATATATTATTGATTGTTTTTTCAGTTGGAGAGTTTAATACTTTTTGAATCAATATTGTAGAATATTTCATCAAAAAATTAATATAACTAATATTATCAAATAATAAATTTTTACCATGATTATATCCAATACTGGCTCTTAATGAATTTTCATCAGTTCCATTTGAACCAAAATCAAATCCAGAAAAATTATTAATTGTAATTTCAGTATCATCAACATCAATAACACTACCAATATTATTCAAAATATTTTGTGTTTCAAAATCATGTTTACCTGAAATATTTCCAAATTCTCCTGAAGTTAATCGATAAGATATATTAATTGTATCATTTAATAATGTTCCTTTTATATAAATAATTATTGGTTTTTGCATATCATTTGAAAACTTAACAATAAATTGTTTATCATTTTTTGGAATTGCAGAAATATTATCAAAAAATGATTTAACTTCTGTAAAATATTCACCATTAACTTCAATAATTATTGAACCTTCAGCAATATTTTCTTCAATTAAATAAAATCTTTCAATTTGATTACCTATTGAAACAACTTTTGTTGTTTTTATTTCACCTTCAATAACAGGTATAATTAAATTATTATTATCTAATCTGAAAGTTTTATCAGAATTATAATAATAATTTAATTTCGTTTGTTTATCTGTAAAAACAGAATATGGTGGTAAAAATAATGGATAACCACATCTTCCAAATAATTTAGGATTTATTTTTATTGTTAATAATCCTTTGGCAGGAACTTTCAATTTAGGTTCAAAACCATTATTTGACGCAAGATTTCTTAAAGAAGATAAACTTTGAGCTGTCAAAATATTTCTTTCACGTTTTAAAATATCAAATCTATATTCTAAATTTACAAACATAGCTTCAACTCCATTAAAAAGTTGCCAAAATATATTTGTAGCTTTTTTCGGTATTCTTTCTGAAATATATTTTTTTAAAATTATTGATATTCTATCCATAATATAAAGTATAAATTAATTTCCAATTAAAAATTTTTGTTGATATTCCTGATTATTTCCATTTTGGTCTTTTGCATCAACATTAAATAAAATATAGATTAAATCTTTTGAATCTTCACCTTTCAAAGTTTCAACAGAAATATTATATGTGAAATCCGTAGCATGTTGACAATTCTTTGAAATATAATTAGATAACTCATTTTTAATTTGAGTTATTGTTATATATTGATTGAATAAATAACGACTTAAATTTATAGATTCAGAAATACCCCAAATTTCGTTAGGACCAGTTTGAACAGCCAATTCAATTTCCTGAAAGAAAAGTTCTAATTTTTCAGTCAAAATTGAATTTTCAATTTTATTACTATGTAAATATAAATCAATATATTCTATTTCTGAAGCCATTATTAAAAAATTTTTAATAAGTTTTAATCAATATATAATAAACTATATATTATACTATACCTGAGGTAGATTCTCTCATTTTTATTTCAAGGAAACTATTTAATTTTCCAAGAGTATCACTAAATGTATTCCAATGTGTATGGTCGTCTTGTGCATAAATAGCAATTTGAGTAGCTTCGTTATTACAAGATTTTTGATTAAATTTAAACTGATAACCAATAGTATTATTTACATTAGTTTTTTGAGTAAATTTATTAATATCCCAATATGATACTTTATCTTCAAAAGGATTAATAAAATTTATTCCATGTAATTTATTTATACCTGTTACATCAGTATAATATAATAATAAAACATTAAAATCAAATTGTCCAATACCAGTATCATGATAAACACAATTTTCAAAATCAATAACATCTCTTAAATCAGACATTAAAAATTGTTTTTGTCCATTATCAAACATACAAATATCAGTATCAATACATTGAACAATTGATTTTACTGAAGTTAATGTTTTCCAAGCAGATGTTAATCTTTTACAATTATTAGGAATTTGACAAATAATTTCATTCCAACCATTGTTATTTTGTGTTTTAACAAAATTTGATGATGCTATTGTATTTATGAAAGTAACAGTATTTTTATATTCTGTTGGACTTAATCCCATTTTATTTAACATTTTCCAAAAAGCAATTTCAGAAATTTCTTCAACATTATAAGCATCAACATTTATTGATTGTCTTATAATATTTTCCATATAAAATTGAATTGTTTTTGGAAAAACTAAATTTGGTGAAGCATCAAAACCAACACCAGAATCAGACATTGCAGTTGCTAAATTAATGAAAAAATTTCCTTCTGACCAATTTGGTATATTTAAAGCAACAAATTTTGAGAAATAACATTTTGTTCCATTCGCAATAGCATTATCAAAATCAACTAATGCTTTTGAAAAAGTAATATAAGTACTTTCGTTATTCCGTAACTGATTTAAAATAGGTAAATTCATAAAATATGTATTTATTATTGTTTATTTTTTGATTTATTTTATAGAAAAATTTTTTTCTTTGATAAATTAATATATATATTTTGTAATTAAAATTAAAAATTTTCAATAATATGGGCTCAAATAGTAGAGAATTATATAAAATTCCTAAAAAAGTAACATCAGTAATAGGAATGATTGATGACAGTTCTGAAAGTTTGATAACTTCAGAAATGAGAGCTTATATGTCAAAATTTTCAGACCCATTAAATTTGAATTTTAAATTAATGGTTGATTATGATAAACCATCAGGATTATTTGCTGATGAAAATAAATATGTTGATTCAGCTTTAGCATATCTTAAAAGAATAGGTGAAAATGAAAGATATAATATGTTATTACGTTGGATTTCTGTTTTCAAAACATTTATAAAAGGATTTGATTTTTTAATAACTGATATTGAAGGAATTGATGAAATAGTAAATCAAAAAGCAGGTGATATGTTTACAGATGATGCAAAAATATCAGTAAATGTTAGAGAAACTTCAGATATGTTATGTCAATCATTATTAACAACTTGGAAACATATTTGGTATGATGATATTCGTCAAGTTGAAGTTTTACCAGCAAATTTAAGAAGATTTGATTTGAATATTTTAATTTACAATTCTGGTTATTATAACTTAGCTATATATGATAGCATAGAAACACAATTTTTTAATGGATTAACAAACAGTGTAAAAAATAAAGATGATTATCAAAAGAAAATGTTTCCAACTGTAAAAAAATTATCTGATAAATATTTTGTAGATAATGCAAAGAAATATGATTTTAATCATCATTTAGTTATGTTGAAAGGAGTTTCAATAAATAATGAAGAATCAGGAAAATCATTTTTTTCAACATTATCAAATGAAATGTCTGGTGAAGCAGTAAAAAATGTTATTTGTATGAATTTTAAATTTGCAACATATAAAGGCAATTTTAATAATATTTTTGGGGAATTTGATTTTGTTAGTTTATTGGCAATTGCTGCTGTTGAAAATAAAAGAGTTTCATTATTAAATGATTCAGATTTAAGAAAAGAAATGACATTAGCAGGAAATAATACCGAACCTTATATGACAGCTGCTGCAAAAACAAAATCTCAATTTAAAGATTATTTTAAAAATTTAGGTGAAGGTTTTAAACAAGCTGGTATTGACACATTAAATGAATTAAAACAAAAACCTGCAGCATACGCTAATAATTTTTTCGGTCCAACAAGTGTAATTGGTTCAGCAATTGAACAAATAACAGACCCATCAATGTTAGTAAAAATGGCAAAAAATACTGTTGATTTAGGTATAAGTTATGTTGAAGATAAATATATAAATAGTTTTGTAAGTAATATTAATGGTTTTTTAATAAACAATTTTTCTGAAAATTTTGTTGATGTATATAAAAAATATATTGAACAAACTCCACAAAATATTGAACAATTAAATAAAAATTCAACAGTTCCATTAAAAACTGAAGATAATCAAAATGAACAACCACAAACAGAAAAATTTCAATTAACAAACGTTTACGATAGAAATAATTTTTAAAATGTTAGGAGAAATTAAAATTTTTTTTGGTAAAGTTGTTGATGTTTCTGATGATTTAAAAATCAATAGATGTAGAATATCAATTGATGGTTTAACAGATGAAATAAAACCTGAAGACCTTCCTTGGTATTTTCCATGGTATGGTTTATCATATTTGCCAATCAAAGATGATGTTGTTCCTGTTTTAGTTTTTGATGATAATTTTTCAACATGTTTTTATGGTAATAAACTTGATTTAGTTGATTTAAAATTAGATGATGGTGATTATGAAAATTATTTGGAAATTTTTAAACGTTC
>SESF01006904.1_pt1 | contig 51076 bp, 33 predicted proteins | sample 3171521 | NCBI WGS metagenome assembly SESF01 (sample SAMN10866945, study PRJNA518727) | freshwater metagenome | biome: subpolar coniferous forest; feature: holomictic lake; material: water; isolation source: holomictic Lake 227, 6 m and 8 m depth | place: Canada: near Kenora, Ontario | collected...
GCGATAGAGATCGTGGCCGCTTGATCAGCACCTGGCAGCATACACACGAACTCTTCCCCGCCGTAGCGTGCCACCATATCGGGAGGGTGGCGAACGACGCCTGAAATTGCGTTCGCCACTGCCTGGAGGCACACATCTCCAGCAAGGTGGCCATATCCATCATTGAAATTCTTGAAGAAATCAATGTCAATCATAAGCAATCCGATTGATGCGCTTGACCTTTGCGCCCTGCCCCATTCCATCTCGAATGCTTCGTCAAAGTGACGCCTGTTAGCGACACCGGTCAAGCCGTCCACCCGCGATAGGCGCTCAAGGGTGGCATTTGCCTTCTCCAGCTCACAGAAAGCCTTGTTCCGTTCTTTAGTCGTCCTGTCCAACGCGTCGCGCAGTTCCCTCAGTTCCGGACACAACAAGGTGCCATCATCGGGCGCACGAGGCTGCAAATCGACCGCGTGATCTCTAACGCGCAAGATAGCCGAGGATATGCTCCTAGCTAACGCTAAGGCCAAAGTGACGCTCAACAAGGAAACTATTACTGACGCAAAGAGTACCCAAGCCTCGGCCGAACGAGCTGCTCGCTCCAATTCTGTCTTCCTGACCGCCACTCCAATGGACCAACCACTGACCTTTGAAACCGCATTCGCGATGATAACAAGGTCTCCTTCTAGCGAAGTCAGTTCAAATACCCCTCTCTCACCCATAATACCCCGCCATCCCTCCGACGAAAATTTTCCGACCCAACTCGCGTTACCAGGGACACGAGCAATAATTCTTCCAGATTTGTCGATGATGCCCGCCAACCAGCCATTTGGAATTCGCTGTGCATTAAGAAGATTGTAAAAAATGGGCATGTGCATGATGACAGAAACCGAGCGGAACGGCTTGCCGTCACGGAAGAGAGGGGCCTCTACGCTTGCGATCCAGTCCTTTACAGCCGCACCAACCCAAATGCTCTCTGACACAATGATGGCACCACGCTCAAATGCGCGCATCTGTTCAACCAAGGCAGTTGCAGGACGTCGAGGTAACGACGCCCCCGGTGGCAGGTGCGTATTTATCAATTGCTGCCCGTCGACGTCACTAACGACCAAAGTTGCGCCGTCAACAGGAAACGCGTGTCTGCACTCCTTTTCGAACTCCGCAAGGCTAACGTCATAGGCGAAAGGTGAATGTGACAAGACCCTAATAATGTCAATGTATTTATTAACTTCAGCGTCCACCGCACCAGCTACCGCCTCAGCCGTATAAATAAGACTATTACGCTGCTGGGCGATTGCGGTCTCATCCAAGCGCTCGATAACAACCGCAATAAGAACATTGAGAGGAATTACGAGAACAGCGACAATTAGAACCAGCCGCCATTTTATCGGCCAAGCTCCGATGCGGAACCCCGTCCGCGCACCCTGTAGCCAAGTCCAGGTTTTGCGTCCGAGCCCTCCTGTCATGCCGACTACTGTGAACGGCATTGTGCTGGCCCTTCCTCGATCTCCTGCCACCACAGAGTAGACGTTCAACCATATTACGACAGTGCCAACCGTATCCTGACAAACTCGTCAATAGACGAACCAAAAATTGATACAAGTCTGGGGTCAAACTGAGTGCCAGAATGCTCTTTGATATAAGATACAGCAACATCAAGCGGCCACGCTTGCTTGTAAGGCCGGACAGTCAATAGAGCATCAAATACATCAACCAATGCCACAATACGCCCCTCAATTGGAATTTCTTCCCCTAAAAGACCACTTGGGTATCCACCCCCGTCCCAACGCTCATGATGAGTTAGGGCAATTGTTGCGGCAAGCCGCATTAGCGCACCACCATTTTGATTAAGTATTTCCGCGCCCTTGACAGTATGCGTGTTCATTATCTGTCGTTCATTAGGAGTCAACGGGCCTGGCTTTAGAACGATGCTATCAGGGATGGCAATCTTCCCAATATCGTGCATCGGCGCCGTTCGTGCGATTGCCTGACAAGCCGCCGGGCCCCATCCGAGCCGACGAGCAACAATCTCACTGTAGCAGCCTATACGCCGAACATGGGCGCCAGTCTCACTGTCCTTGTATTCGCCGGCGACACCTAGCCTATCAAGTAGTACACTCTGGTCAACCAACGCTATATGAGCCCGCACCCTTGCCAGCACAACCGGAGCAGTGAACGGTTTTGTTATATAATCAATGCACCCGACTTCAAATCCCTTCATCTCATCAATAGGAGAATTACGGGATGTAATGAATAATACAGGAATCTGCCTTGTCCTATCGTCATCCTTTAGTCGCCTGCAAGCCTCATATCCATCCATTCGTGGCATAATAATGTCGAGTAGGATTAGGTCTGGCAGGGCGCTCCGAGCAACTTCAAGCGCCTCAAGACCGTCTTTCGCAAACAGAACCTCAAAACTGTCTTTCAGGACACTCGCGAGCATCTGACGAGTCAGTTCGGTATCGTCAGCAATGAGAATGCGCCAGACCTTGTTCGGCGACCCGTTTAGGCCGAGCAGCTCTCTGAGTTCGCCTCGTTCGCACTCGCCATTAATTTGATTAGTTGCGTCACCATTGGCTGACATCATAACCCCCTGATGTCAAATAGTCAGGCCATTCAGTAGAGTAACACAGCCCTATTAACATTATGTTATCAGCGTGCAGTTTTGATTGACAGCGCTTTGTGCCGCCTGGCCGTCAAATTGATTTGTCATTTTATATAAAATTATTCATAAGCTTGCTCGTTAACACAAAAATACGCCTTACGCCCTCCGCCAGCTCTCTTCGGCGAATGGAGAAAACTCGTCTGTGTTAATGTATTGGCTGCAGGGTTGAAAACTCATCTCGATTAATATCTGTATTGTTTACGACAGTCTATATATCAGAAGGGCCTAAATTGCCCCTGCAAAACGATAGCAGATACATACAGAAAGTCTATCAGATGATTATTGTATACGCTAATGTGTATTGACTAATTCGCGCCATTCTCAGTGTCTTGAGGTCCGGCCATCGCGCCCTCCCCTGCTTCCGCACGTTTTCGGCGCCGTCGTGCCGCGACAGCGCCCCGTGAGGCCATGATTTTCTCACCATATCGCGCCGGCATGGCCGGACTTTTCCAGTTTCCGGCGTCCATGACGCCGAGCAGGTCGGCGCCGTCGGCAAGAAGGTCCTGCACGCCACCGACCCGGGTTGAATGTGCGGAGTAGCCTTCGGCAACGATGCCGGCCTCCGTCAAGCGACGTTTAAGGATCGTGGTGACCGCAGCCGTGCTCAGCTGCTCGGACCAACCGACGGCACTCCGCACGACGCCGTCGACAATATCGTAGTGAGGTGCCAGCCCTCGAAACAGGTACGATGTCGAGCGCCAGTCGAGCCTGACCGCCGGCCGAAGCGGGTTGAGACGCTTCCGCCCTTGGAACGCCCGGCCTGGTTTTCGCCGGGCTTGCACGTCGGCGAACCGCCTTGGCTCATCCGCCTTTCTATTCGCAAGTTCGCGGTCATGGGCCTGTCGCCAGGTCAGAAGAGCCTGGACGGTGTCGATATCGAGCCACTTGTGCCGCCCCTCGCCGAGCTGATCGGTTTTCGAGCGCCGCACCAGGATGCCCCCCTCGCCCGACCCTTCGTCTAGAGTCAGGTCATCCCACCTCAGTCCAACGAGTTCCGAGGCGCGACACAGAGTATCGCGCGCCACCAGCAGCAGTGCGCGATCACGGAGCATGGCGAGACGCCTGTCTTCGGGGTTGGACGGCCGTCCCCTCCCCCTACCCTGCTCATCGGTCAAACCGGCTTCTTCGAGAGCCGTCGTTTCGGCCATGGCGGCTTCGATCTCGGCGAGTTCCCTCTCACCCACTGGCTTGGCTTGTCGCTGGCGTTTGCCTACCGCACGAAGATGCGCCCGCCGAGCCATCGCCACGGTCACTGTGGAGGTCGGCGACGGCAAGGCCGCCGCTTTGTGCCACAACGCGATCGAGGCGAGATAGCGCTGCACGGTGGCCGGCGCCTTGCCGGACGCAGCCATCGCCTCGACGAAGCCGGCGACGGTCGACGGCGCCGCGGGTAGCCAGAGTTCGCCGCGGCCGGCGCACCAGCCGACGAACAGACGGCCGTCGCTTTTCATCCCGGAAATCGTCTTGGGCGCCAGCCCGCCCTTGGCGGCGGCTCGACCAAACTCATGGAGTTTCTCCAGCACCGGCATAGGCAACAGACCGAGCCCAGGCTGGGCCGCAAGAGCGCTGCCTGCTCCGAGTTCCCGTCCCGCATCGAGGATTTCCACCACCTTGCCCTCTCCCACCATGCGCCGCTCCCCTGCCCTCTTTATAGTAGCAAAAGCGCTCGCTTTCGATAAGTTCCATTATCGCATCCATATTATTTTAAGCGTATCGAAGACGCGAAGTGTTGCCTCCATCACTTCGCAGTGTCAGAATACGACGGAAAGCCATGGACTTGAGGCAAACCAATGTCCCTGCAAGACCTCCTGGCAGCCGAACGCGCGCTTGGCCGCTTGACCGAGGCGCTAAGCCGCGACGACGCTCATGGGCTCTGGCAAGCCGACGCACTGCGCCGAGAAGCCCTGGCGTCGTCCGAACTCGACGGCCAAAAAGTCGACTGGGAGGACCTCGCCGTCGCCCAGATCGACCCAGCACTGCTGGGTCATGAGTTGAGGTCCAGTGTCGAAGCCCCGCTCAGACTCATCGCTGCCGCACACGCTATGGAGCGCGGGTTAGGTTGCACGCAGAAACTTCATCCCCCACAAAGCCAAATTGGCCCAACGGGAAGTGAAGTTATTGCGGAGGAACTCTCATACCGAGGCGCCACCAGCGCACCAGCCCCACAAGACACCGAGGTTCTCAGTGTTCTTGCTGCAGCCAGGAAGGCCGCAGCCGACATTGACGCATTCATGGGCGGGGCGACTGACGAGGAGGTGATGGAGATGCCCCCCCTCCCCTCCCCTCCCCCTCCCGTGTTGCCCCCGTTGAGTACCGAGTGGTTGGCAGCGGCCTGGCGCCTCTACAGCCCAGACCACCCCCCTCTCCCGCTTCCTGAGGTCCTAACGGACATTGTCGAAAGCGGATTAACCCAACCAGGGTTGGCTGGGCTATCTGTGACGATCCGCAATTTGGAGCAGCACGGCCCCTTCCCATGCCCGCTTGAACCAGACTACGGCAGGGCTGCATTCGACCCGGATTTACGACGGAAGCTGGCGTTGGCTCATGCCGAACACCAACAAACCGACCGGAAATTTTCCTTTATCCGCCTGCTAAGCCCGTGGCTAATGCAGCGCGCGTGCAACCTACCATTTAAGGGGCCATGGCTCTCCCCTGCCCTGCTCCAGGCCGGTGGCGGACGGATTGCGCGCATCGGACGCGAGGACGATTGGACGTCATGGATCTATCAAGTAATGGCATCAGGGTTTGATGCTGAGCGGCACAGGCTCGCGAGATTAGCCACACTTGTCCATAGTTGGCTAACGAAGTTTAGTTCCGGTAAACGGCGCTGGGTTTCAAGTCGCAATACGTTCGCACTGTTGATCGCGCATCCAGCCACCACGACACGTTGGCTTGAACGTGAGCGCCGTATAAGTCGCAGAGCAGCTCAGATGCTCGTTAATGAGCTACAGGATGCAGGCATAGTCAGGCATGTACATCATGCGAAAGGACGAGAGTGGTACGTTGCTGATGAGGTCCGAAGCAGATACTGACACCAGTCTATATCCACGAGCATGGAACCAGCATTTCGCATCCGTTGGCGTCACACCTACTCGTTAGTTTGCTTTGAACCGTTCCTACTGTGCTGCCAGGATTGTCAAGTCGCAACTCAGCCATCATTATTTCAGACCCACAATAATCACAAGCGAACTCGACCTCGACCACGGACATGGGGGCCAGACAGGTGAATTCCGGCGTTGGGACAAGCCCCCTCTTCGGAAGCCCGAGCGCATTCTAAAATCTACCTCCGGACTTTTGCGACATCCCGCCTGATACTGGATCATTGAAATCCTTGATGCGGGGAATGCAATGACACAAGACGAACGGAACAGCGCGTTGATGGATGTCGCCCGAGCGGGAATGTTGCATAACATCACGCTCATGATCGCCTATGGTGCGGACGTGAATTCCGTCGACCAGTGGGGCAACACCCCTCTTCACTGGGCGGCCAAGCAAGGACATGCCGGCATCGTGGAGTTTCTGATCGGCAAGGGCGCAAACGTGGCTTCCCCGAACTCTGATGGAAACACCCCCTTGCACTTAGCATCCGTGAACGGGCATGCCGCCATCGTCGAGCATCTGGTCGGCAACGGTGCGGACGTCAATATCTTAAACAAAGATGGCATCACCCCTCTCCACTGGGCGGCTTGCTACGGTTATACCGCCATCGTCAAGCATCTGGTCGCCAAGGGTGCCGATGTGAACGCCGTCAACTCGAAGGGCGACACCGCTCTGCACTGCGCAGCCGAGTATGATCATGCCGCCATTGCCGGAATTCTGATCGACAAGGGCGCCAACGTGAATGCGGGGAACTGGTGGGGCAACACCCCACTTCACGGGGCGGCCATATTCGGTCGTGCCGGCACTGTCGAGTTCCTGGTCGCCCATGGCGCAGACGTGAATGCGGCGAATCGGCTTGACAACACCGCTCTGCACGAGGCGGCCGTGAACGGACATGCCGCAATCGCAGAGTTCCTGGCAGCGGGTAAGACCACTGGACCAAATGCGCCTCAAATGTAGCCTCGCCGTCGAGGGTGGTCGCTTCGTTGTCCCTTGCATCGCACACGGCGAGACTCGGGCCAAGCACAACGCCAGAACTTGGGGGGAATACGATGAGCAAGTTGTTTGAGGCAGTCGCCAGAGGGGACTTGGATGAGGTAAAGCGCTTGGTTGCCAAGGGCGCCGACGTGAATTCCGTCGACCAGTGGGGCAACACCCCTCTTCACTGGGCGGCCATATACGGTCATGCCGTCGTCGTCGATCATCTGGTAGCCCATGGCGCGGACGTGAAAGCCGTGAACCTGTGGGGCACCACCGCACTGCACCGGGCAGCCGCGATGGGAGATGCAGCCATCGTCGAGCATCTGGTCGCCCATAGCGCAGACGTCAATGACGTCAATGCGGTGGGCCAGTTGGGCAATACCCCTCTGCACTGTGCGGCCTTATTCGGCCGTGACGAAATCGTCAGACTCCTGGTCGCCAAAGGCGCGGACGTGAATGCCGTGAACCAGGACGGTGACACTCCTCTGCAGTTGGCGGCCAAGAACGGCAATGAAGCAATTGCAAGATTCCTAGGCAACCAGCAAAAAGAACCTCCAACGTTTCAAATCAAAGAATTAATTTCACTAGACTACGCTAGGCGAATAATGCCTGATAAAAGCGTTATCGCAGGAAACTATATTGCGCTGGCGTACATGACCCAGCTCGTTTGCACTGTATTCGACGAGCACCTTGTTGCCAATGGCGTCAATGCCGTGCTAGCCGAGATAATGGAGGGCGGACTCTGTGGCGTTGGCCTGTATTTGTCACTTAAGGGAATCGAGGCCATCCTCACGAAGGCAGACCGCCCCATCCCCCGTGAAATCATCGACCAAGTTCGCGCCACCGCTGACCACGCTGTCGCCAGAAAGGACGGCAAGCTTGGAATCTGGCTGGTCCACCAACCAAGCCAGGACGCTCCCGTTGCAATGACAGAGAGCGAGTTCAAGGCATATGAGAAGCAACTCGCCGACGGGAATGAGGCGCTCACCAAGATCGCCGTTGGCTTTACCGGCAAGGTCACGGTTACCAGAACGCTCGGCGGCAAACTCCACGCCGATGGGATGCCGGCCCTGGTCGTCATAAATCCCAAGAATGGCGCGAGGGAGGAGAAATGGTTCAGCCACGGAGCCAAGAATCCCACGCCTGATGCCAGGCAGACCTTTGACGAACAGAATGCGCAGGGCCTGCGAGTTTGACAGGAGCAATGAACTGTAAGCGCAAGTGTCCGAAATCTGAAGGAGAGTCTGTGAAGCCGTAGCTGGGCTGCGGCCTTCTACCAGCTGACCAGAGGCGTCCCTGCCCCGGTCAGCTGGCACCCGCTAGACTAGCATCGCAAACAACCTAAACGTTCTATCGCATGCGAGGGTCCGAACGACCAACCGAGCGGAATCGGTCAACCATAAAGGCGTAACGCCGCCAGGAAGCACCCGCAATACGTTCTATCGCATGCGAGAGGTCAGGCCCCGCCGTCTAGGAGGTTGTCGATTTTCTGGCGCATCTCACGCAAAACATCGCGATGTTCCTTAGAAAGCCGGCCGCGCAACGGCTCCAATGCGAGGACGTTCGTCTTAATCGACCGGACAGCGTTGCCCAGCTTTCTCAGTTCATGGCCGTCCGTATTCACGGAAGCTTGTTGCGGCTTGCTTGCCTTTGCCTCGTCTCGAACATCCTCACGCTTAAGTAGACCGGCCTTCGCGCGCTTCCAAAGGGCTTGGAGGCTGCTGTCATCCTTGATGTCAATCAGCTCCATCAACATCGAGCGGCTGACGGTCTGAGCAACCGATGGGTATTCATCCAGAATATAGGCGGGCAGGGCGAGAACCTTTAGAATCCGTGAGACAAGCTGAGGAGACATGCCAACCACCTCCCCTGCCTGTTCGTGGGTGTAGCCGCCATTAGCAATGAGCTTGGCCAGGCCACCAGCAAGCTCTAAAGCATTCAAGTCCTGCCGCTGTACGTTCTCGATGAGTGACAGAATCTCAGTGTCAGAGGTTCTCTTCGAAACGATCGCAAATATGCTCTTGCGGCCTAGCAAGTGATGCGCCCGCAGACGTCGTTCGCCCGCCACAAGGACGAACCTGCCATCGTCAGTGTCATGGCGCCGAACGATAATTGGTTGCTGCAACCCATGCCGCTCGATAGACGCAGCCAATTCCGCAATCGTCTCGGGGTCGAACACCTTCCGGGCCTGATGAGGGTTCTCGTCAATGTCGGCAAGGTTCAGCTCTGCGAGGTCGGGGAAATCAGCTGACACACCGAAAAGGCTCGCGCGCTCGCCGGTTTCCATCACGGTATGCTCGGTCTCCACACGCTTGATCTTAGCCATTCTGCACTCCGAGGCATTCGGCGATTGCAATGTAAGATGACAGACCCGGAGCGCCCGGGTCTACATCATGAGGAATCCGACGCCCAGCAGCCGCCTGGGCATATATCGTAGACTTCGGTATCGGTTCAAAGACCCGAACGGCACTACCGGCCTTCTTTCGAATTTCGTCTAAGGATTCCCGGTCCTGAGACTGCCGGGCCGAGTACATCGTAGGGAGGATGCCCAGGACCTGCAGGCCATTGTTGAGACGCTTGCGCACGTCGTCCACAGTATCAATCAGATGATGGAAACCCGTGATCGCGAAGCTCTCAGTCTGCACCGGTATCAACACTCGATGAGCCGCAGCTAGGGCGGACAGAGTGAGGAGGCCGAGGGAAGGGCCGGTGTCGATAACAACGAAATCGTAGTCGTCCCTGACATCCGCAATCACTTGCTTCAACCGCAGTTTAGCTTCATCGCCGGTTCCATTGGCGAGCTTCATTTCAGCGACGGCCAGATGGATGGAGGCAGGCAGGATGTCGAGGTTGGCAATCGAGGTGCGACTGATAGCCTTACGAGTTTCGGTTTCACCGAGCAGGGTATGATGTAGTGTCCTGCCCTCTTTGGCGAGTTTAGCAATCGACGATTCGGTGAACCCAGTGTGCAGCGTCGCATTGCCCTGACTGTCGTTGTCGACAATCAGGACACGTGCTCCCGCAATGGCAAGTACGAATGCCAACCCTATCGTTGTCGTCGATTTACCAGTACCACCCTTCTGCAGAGCCACAGCCGTTATGACCGGCTTTCCGGTTCGTTCATACGACAGACGCCAAAGCGCGATGACGCCGGCAACATCGGGCGGAATGGCTTCTCCACCACTCTCCCATCGGCTAATCTTGGCCTTATCATAGCGGCGCGACAGACGCTGGTTGAGCATCGCAGCGAACTGTTCGCCAGTGGCCCCCCTCTTCTCTCGGACCGCTTTCATAATATTGCCGTCGATTTCCATTCCTGCCCCCGCACCGGCGTTGTGTTGTATGGATATTCCATGAGTTGATTCTGCGACGCAACCGAATCAACTCGGAACCCTTTCTCTGGGGCCACAAGCCCTCCTCAACGGCGAATTTACGCCCAAAATCAGGCCGTCAAGGCATACGGCGGGCCTCTGCCAAAGCAATTACTCTGGACCGTATGTCCGAAATGCTTCCTCGAGTCGACGCAGCTGGGGCGGTCGCCAGAAGTCTTCGGAGTCTGTCAGCAACGATGGGTAGCCGGCCGGCAACCTCAAGGCAGAGCGCCCTAATGTCTCCAGGCAGCGGCTTGTAACGATACTTGGTAGGATGTCTGCGCCAGAGCCGACATGCCTCACGGATGATCCATTCAGGAAACTCGCCGAGATCATCAAGCCAGTCCTCGGCCAAGGCAGCCTCGACATGCGATGGCAGCTCACGCTCACGATAATGGGACAACAGGGCAAATATACGGGCAAGCAGAGTTGGTGCCGCAGCAGGCGCCATTACGGCTTCGACGGCCTGCAGCTGGCGTATCAACTCCGGTACATCCGATGGGTTAATTTGCTGCGGTTGCCACAGCTCAATTTCGCCCTCGAACCCGTGATCAGAATATCGAGGAATAACCTGGGTCGGACGCAGAAGTTGGGCGACACGCGGACTAACAGGTGCCATCGCGCGCTCTGCATCAGCAAAGGAGACGACGGCTGAGCCTTGAGAAGAGGCGGGGGAGGGGAGGGCGCTAGGCGGCATGTCGAGCACCCCCAACCTTGTGAGCAACTCCAGCCCAGGCAGCAAATCGATTGTGAGCAGCTGAGACTTTTGACTTGGGATTGCCTAACCGTCCGTTCAGAACATCATCGACCAACCATGACCGCCAAGCGGCACTCATGTCTCTGTACCTGTATCCCTTGGCACGCGATCTAGTGACAAATCGTTCCGTAGCTGTTTGGAGATCGATAGTTGGATATCGAGCCATTGCCCACAGCAAGTCGCTATCGGCAGGCTGCCAATCTTCGTCAGGGGAGATGGCTTGAATTTGAATAACCGTCAAATCCTCGTGCGCGCTCGTGCGGTGTGCGTCCTGTATAAGTTCCGGTTTAGTCTTTACGCTGTCACCATCGGAACAGGGGCTGTTCTGGTCGGGACTAGGCGTGTCATTGCCATGACGGAGAGCGTGATCGGGAACCACCAACCTATAGAGGCACGAACGTTCACCACCGTCATCACGAGTTCTATTTTGCTTGATGACGAGGCCCAGCTCAACGAGACGGCCGATGACCTTGCATATCCATGGGCGCGACCGCCCAAGCATCCCTGCTAGGAGGGACTGGGATGGGAAACAGGTGTGGTCCTTGGATTCATGTAGAGCCAAGACAGCCAACACGGCGACCTCGTCGGCGCCAACCTCAGGGTGTGTCAGCCATACCTCATGTAATACGGCAAGCCTAGGCATCCGCTCTCTCCTTCCTTTCATTTTCTCAGGACGGAGAGACACAGATCCTCTGACGGACAGTTTTTACTTGTCCGTGGACTCCGAGTCGTTTAGTATCCGCAGCGTGGCACACAGGATTCGGGTGGTGGCCTCGCAAGCAACCCCGGACCCATGTTTCGCTTACCGGACTCCGTCCGCTAGACTCTGAGGCCCTGCAGTTTGGCGACTGCAGGGCCTCATGGTTTCATGGCTAAAGTTCCATAGTCAGTTGGTTGTTCAGTTGATTGGTGCTCCGCACCGGTACTGCGTCGGAACCGTTTGGTGCGATACGGTTGCGGACACGGGGTGGGATGAGGGGCTTGGCTCTCGGCACCGCTGCGAACATCGCCTTAGCTTCGATCGGATCGGAATACCGCAGTTTAAGGCCCTCATCTGTCACTTCGACATTGGCGCCACGGTAGGCATCCAGTGCGCGGGCAATCGACGGCTCGAACGCCTGACGGAAACGAGACTTGGTCTCGCCGTTCCCGAACTGTCGACTCAGCATCTGCCAAGTTACGAGTTTGCTGTCGCCAGGTGCGATATAGGGCAGACTGTAGCTCAGATACAAAAACACGTCGATGCTCATAGCATTATTAGAAATCTTTCTAAGTGCCTCGGTCGAAACCGGTATGACGTCCGAGCCGGTGAATCGCTTATAGGCAATCTCAGACAACTCGATGCCAAGCGGGAAACGAACTTTGGCGAGGTTCCCTGCAATGTAATGCGGGAGGTCGTCATCGGAGAATACGGCGGACGTGATTAGCTTATCTGACTTGAAGAACTCCATTCGCTCTTGTTTGAGAATCATCGTGAATGTTGTGAAGGCGAGACGAATCATCTGTTCCTTAGCCATCGCCGCGGCGTCGGGATGCGGGACGATACCGACCTCCTCGAGCCAGTCGTCAATCCTCCCGATTTCAAGCCAGCGGTCGCCGCTAGCGCGGCCGGGTTGCCGTGCCTGAGTGGTCATCCAGAGTACGAGCAGTCTTGCCCTGGCGCCGTATGGCAGCCCGATCTGAACGACATCACCGCCAGGACGGACGAACGGCGAAGAGGCGATGGTCAACGCGAAGCGTTCGTCATTTCTACTGAACATCGTCACTTCGCGTTGCGGCTCTACCGCTTTTCTGGTAGAACGGTCACGCTCGAACTGCTTTCTCAACGGAAGGCCGGATAGACAAAAAGAACGAGACATGAAACTGACGTCGAGCGCTTCGTCGTCACGGGCTGGCTGGTCTAGTGCCATGTCCAATTGCCGGAGCATGGGGTGTCTCGTATCCATCCGCGCCACTTCGTTCGACATCACCGATCCTCCTCAACTGCGGCGATGATACCGGGAGTTGGCTGCGGTTCAACCGATCTGAGAGCCCAATCCAAAGATTGGGTATAAATCCCGATGCTTATTTTACAAAACCCGATGTTTAAGCGCTTGACCGCGTAAAAAACTCGACGTCTAGCGCTTGTGGGTACAGGGGGTATGCCTACTCCAGCCCTTGTCAGGGTACAAAACTCGATGTTAAGCGGCCCCTCGAATCGGCATTAGCGGCACCATGACACCTCGATTCGCAACGACGCCCCGTAAGCCCATGATATCTCCGGCCATCAGTTGACGGATAACCATCGAGTTTTGCGCTGCTGGGTAGGGCAGGGGACTCGATAAGGATCGAGTTTTGTATCGGACGATGGAGGCCCGGACGGCCGATCAATCACAGACAGCCAAACGGCTCGCCCGGGGCCATCCTCGGTCACAGCAAGGGGAATTGGTAGGGGACCAGGGATTCGAACCCTGCCGTTGCAGGTAATCTGCCCGCTCTCGCCGGGGTATAAGGCCGGCCCGCACGCCAGTGCTGTCCCCCTCAGGCCCTGCCGGGACCGAGGACGGTGACAGCGTCATATTATCTGGTGGCCATGTGCGATCATGGCGCGAAACATACCCCCGTATGCGCGCGTTGTCCAGCCGCTATTTCCCTCGTAATCAAACCCAACAGGTTCGCCGCCAGACACTCAGGCCCAAGTCTGCCGTTGCGACATAGGAGCGGGTATCACGAGGAGGCGTACGCCTAGTGTCTGTGGGAAGCAATGGACATAACAAAAGACGTCGGCGGACTCGATAGATGTCAAAAGCTTGATAAGAAATTGGTAATGCAGGCCGATTGCAGGCCATAAACTCGGACATGACCAAGCTGGCTATTAACGGTGACAAGGAGTCCGCATTGGGCAGATATGAAATAGGCATCCCAGAACACTCACTAAATCCGGGAAGTCCCTATATTGTAGACGGACTGCACGAGCGGACATGAGTATGCTGGATGATAGTGCATGACATAGGCACTAGAAACCCATCCAATAGCTATGCGATTTCTGCTTGGTATATACCTGTTTTCAATCACGCATCGAGCCATTCCAGCTTCGCAGCCACCGAAATACCCCGCCATGAATGACTGGGTGCGCATTCCGACGATGGCGGGCAGTCAAACCGATCGATGGCGGGCAGCTATTCCGACGGATCGCGGGCAGCTGCGGGGTTCGGCCGTTTGGTTCATGCCGCCTCTCACTGGTGGTTGTATTGTAGAGGCCGAAGTGGCCCTGGTTCAAGCTTCGTAAAGGTCGTCCCCGCTATCAATAGGTGGGGCCCGGACCCGGGCGCAGCGCTTCCCCCAAAAGCTGGCGGAGCCCGGGTCCGGGAGGTACCTGTTGATTGAGGGGGCGAGCGCGGTCGGTGTTATGCTCCTCTATGCTGTTTCGACAGGGGTGGTCGCGGGTTCCAGTTCGCCATCGCGCAAGCTCCGACCTTTCAGCGGGATGCGGTGAGCGGTGTGGACGAGGCGGTCGAGAATGGCGTCGGCCAGTGTCGGGCAGCCGATGACGTCGTGCCAGCGGTCAACCGGCAGTTGGCTGGTGATCAGGGTGGCGGCGGTCCTGTGTCGCTCCTCGATGATTTCGAAGAGATCGCGGCGTTGGTCGGCGGTCATCAGCTCTGGACCGAAGTCATCGAGGATCAAGAGCCGAACGGAAGTCAGGGTTTTGAACAGGCTGGCGTAACTTCCATCATGGCGTGCCAGACCAAGGGCCGCAAACAGTCGATGGCAGCGGCGGTAGCTCACGGAGATGTTGTCGCGACATGCTTTATGGCCGAGGGCGCAGGCCAGATACGACTTGCCAACGCCACAGGGGCCTGTGATCAGAACCACGTTGTTATCACGGATCCATTGGTTGGAGCCGAGGCGCAGGAACAGGTCCCGATCAAGGCCGCGCGGCGCGCGGTAGTTTACATCCTCGAAAGCCGCCTGCTGGCGGAGTTTGGCGGTGCGCAGTCGATTTTGCATGCATTTGTTGGCCTGCTTGGTATTCTCACGCTCAGCCAGAATGCCAAGATACTCTTCGTGACTAAGTTGGCTGGCAACCGGATTGCCGCGAAGTTCCATCACGGCCTCGATCATGCCGGTCAGGCCACGCTGGCGCAGCATTTCAATGGTTGGTTCGATGAGCATTGTGCGGTCTTTCAATGGAAGGTGCGGGAGCCACGAATATTCTCGTGGATAATGATGGTTGACTTTGGTGTTAGATAAGCGCGTTCGAGGTCATGCTTCAGGATCGAGGAAATTGCCGAGTAGGAGCGCGCCCCGATGTCGATGCCTCGATGGCAGGCGGCCTCGACCCGCTCGCGGTCGTAGCGTTTGACCAGATTGAGGATGCCGATGGCGGCTCGAAAGCCCTGTTCGGGATGGGGCTTGGCCGCCAGGATGGCTGCGACCATCGCCGCCGTGGCCGGACCAATGGCAGCGGCATCGCGATGAAACCGTTCTATGGACCAGTCGGCATAGCGTTGATGGCTGGACGGCATGTGCTCGGCCACCGTGGTTGGTCTGCCCCGACCAGGTGTTCGGAGGTGGGCGGCGACCCGCTTGCCGCGGTAGAAAATCTCGACCGAGGCGGTGGTCAGGCGGGCGTCAACTTCCTGCCGAAGCAGGGTGTGCGGGACGCTGTAGAGGTGCTTTTCGACCTCGACATGGTAGTCGATGCCGACCCGGCAGCGCTTCCATTCGGCATAGATGTAGGGGGTGGCGGGCAGCGGCCGCAGCGCCGGCCGCTCCACCTCCTCGAACAACTGCCTGCGGCTGATCCCGAGGTGGCGCATGACCCGATTGTTGAGGTCTGCGAGCAAAGCCCAGATCGCGGTGTTAAGCTCTTCAAGAGAAAAGAAGGTTTGGTTGCGCAGGCGTGCCAGTATCCAACGTTGAACGACCTGAACACCGACTTCTGCTTTGGCCTTGTCACGAGGTTTATAGGGACGGGCCGGAACCGCCGCTGCCTGATAGTGATCAAGCATCTCGTTGTAGGTGCGCTGGATTTCAGGCTCGAAGAAGCAAGCCTTGATGACGCCGCTCTTAAGATTGTCGGGAACGACCAGACGCACCGAGCCCGCCATGAAGGCGAAGGCCCGAACGTGGGCGCCGATCCAGCCCGGCAGCGACTGCGACCATACAGCCTCGGCGTAGGTGTAGCTGGAGGCACCCAGTGCCGCGACAAACACCTGGGCCGAGCGAACCTCGCCGGTCAGCAGGTCAATCACCTCGACCGTCCGACCGGCAAAATCAACGAACATCTTGTCGCCGGCGTGATGGACCTGACGCATCGTCGGCTTTTGCCGCCCAAGCCAGTCCCGGTAAAGGTCGCAGAACCGGCTGTAGCCATAGCCGTCGGGCGTACCAAGGCGGTACTCTTCCCAGAGCAGCGCCAGCGTCACGTCCTTGCGGCGCAACTCCTTGTAAACATATGTCCAGTCAGGTTGCTGACGCTGAGCGGACGCCGCAGGGGGCGGCGGCGGAAACAGCCGCTGCTCCAAGGTATGGTCACTCAAATCGTCCGGCAGCGGCCAACTTAAGCCACAGGCTCGCGCCCGCCGGACAGCATCGCCAACGCCGGACTTGCTAAGGCAAAGGGCACGGCCGATCTGACGTTCGGACAGCCCCAGGGCGTACTTGTGACGCAGGATTTCTCGTATCTGTCTCATAGGCAATCTCTGGTTCGGCATCTTCCTGCTCCATTGAAAAGTGGAGAGCGAAGATAACCGGAGGTTGAAGATTACCCAGTGAGAAGGGGCGTCCCATCCACCTTAGCCCGCCCGCGATCCTTCGGAATCGGTGCCCGCGATCAATCGGTTTGACTGCCCGCCATCAATTGGAATCGGTGCCCGCCATCCGTCGGATTACGCAGACTGGGTTCCCTCTGTTGCACGCAAGGTTTCGTACGGAAAAGAGGCGGCCGTCCGGGGCAGGGGCAGAGGGCTGCGGAACCACCGGATCGGCAGGTCAGCCGGCCGTCAAACCTGGCTGAAGCTTACGAGGGCCTCGGAGAATGCCGCAAAGTCCGCCAGACCGTCCGATCCGAGGGCCAGTTTGAGGGTCCGGTCGCACCCCCGGGCGGCAAGAAGACGCTCTCGAACGCTCTCGAAGCCCTGCCGTTCGCACACGGCCAGCAGGCACCGCTCGAAGGAGATGAGAAATGGCCTCAGCCGTTTGAACTCCTCGGGGAACACAGCCGACATCGCGGCCATGAAGCGCTTGTCCCCGGAAACCAGCTTGTTGTCGTACTCGCAATGCATGGCGACGATGGCCAGTTCCGCCTCGCCGGTGTCGACATTCTCTGTGGCGATCATCGAGTTATAGAGGTCAGTTGTCACGGCGGCTGCGACCCAAGCCTCGGGAACCACCGGGGTTTGGACCGCCATGGTTGCCAAGCGGGCCTTGGTAGCCACGCGCAGCTCTTCCGGAATGTCCATACGCCGCAAGGCGGTCTTGCTGCCGGTCGGTGTTGCCGAAACCAGCCGATAGGGGTGGGTCACGCCCAGCGCCTCCAGGGCGTCGGCCCAGAGGTCGCAGCAGGCCAACTTGATGAAGACATCCTTGTCAAAGAACGCGTGGAGTTCCGTCTTCATCGGCCGCTCGGCTACAAGACGCCGAGCCGTTCCAGAAACTCGAAGCTGTCGTCGGAGAGGGCGTCGAGATTGACATTCCGACGCAGAGCATCCCGGCACAGGACCGAACTGGACGCTTCGTGATCCAAGAGCTTCAGGGCGTTGGCTCCCAACCCCCAGGGACTCCTGCCGTTCACCGAGGTGTTCCGGACCGCCTTTAGAACCACGTGGCCAGGGTCGATACCATGCTCACGACCGTATCTCACGGCCGCTTCGGCCAATATCGTCGGCTTCATCAGGTGGCCCAGTGTGATATCCGTGGTCTCGCCGTTCAATAGATGAAGGGCATAGACGTTCGCCGCGACTTCCTGTGGATCGGCCAAACCCGTGTCGTCCTCGGACACGCTCTCGTCCATAATGGTGCCGCCATTGCGCTGGTCCAGGTGGCCGAGGGCTACATGACCCATTTCGTGGGCCAGGACGAACAGCATCCAGGCTGGTTGCTCCGCCTTCCTGGTGGTCACAAGGATGACCGGACGGCCGCCGCAGAACGTGACCATGCCCTCCATCTTCGGCTTGGAAACCGGCAAGGAAGGTAGGTAAACGACGGGGATGCCGGCGCCCCAGCAAACGCCCAGCAGGTCGGAAAGGCCGACCCAGGGACGCCCGCTGCCGAGCACCGCATGGCGAATGTCGACAGCGGGTGGCAGGCTGCTGGCAACTATTGACGCCGTCGAACTGACTGATAGCGGTTGAACGGTCGCCGCAGCAATAATGCTGGCTACCGCGGTGGCCAGCGCCCGTGCCGAGGCGACTTCGGTGATATCCGTTCCAATGCGCGTCTTGAAGCAGGCATGCGGCATGAGGCGCTGGCGTAGCTGCCCATTTGGGCCAATCTCCAGGCCGAAATGTTTGGCCGCAAATCCTCGGACCTCGTACACCCCAGAGGGGTGGCCAACGGCCTCCTCCCACCATTCAGGCAGAGCCTGAATGGCGTCTTTGCTGAGGCCGACGGCCGCGAATTCCCGGGTAAGGATTTTCCTGGGATCGGCGGTAGGAAGGCGGTTTGCAACGGTCATGGCGGCGCCCCCTCCCTTCTAGCGTTCTGGATACTCGTCTCTATAACATGGGTGGACTGGTGCGGCCAATCATCCTCGAGCCGCCATGGTGGCGAAGTCGGCCTCGCTCCTGGAGGCATTGATGGCGTCAAGGAGACCGTTTACGTGCCACCGATGCGAGCCTAAGTAGGTTCATCGGCCGAGACGTCATGCGTGCGAGTCCTACGTATCCCGCGAGATGCTGCCGACCCTGGTCCAATAACCAGATGCTACAAAACACTGGCCAATATGTCGCGGCCGCGTTCAAGCTTATTTACAAAATATCGGGCAGAATCACGAGGTCCCTATTTGGTTGTCGGCGCAAATGTGCGCCGACCCAATGGGGACACCCCAGAAAGATTACCCTGTTACTTCACGCTTGTGTCGAACTCGTTGCCGTAGCCATTAACGCCCGTGACGGTTCCCGTCATGGTGCTCGACACGGCCGGCAGGGCACACAAGGCACCGCCGACACCCAGACGCCACAGGCCCTCGCCGTACTTGGTCTGCTGGCCCTGGGAATCGGCCGCCTGCTTCAGCTTCATCACGCCGGCCGCCGACATGACCAGACCGATCACACCACTGCCCATCGAAACGATGTCGCCAATTCCCGCCATCTGCGTCTTCCAGGTTTCCTTGGCGCCAGCCAGGCCGCCGCTGCCAATACCCGCAGCGAAGGCATCATGCGGCAGCGCGACGAGCGGCGTCGCCATCAGAGCGCCAACCCAGTAGGGAAGGTCCCGCACCCTCTCGATAATCTTCTTCATCGAACACTCCATGGATTGCGACATGTCTGCAAACGGACTTACGACAGCAACGTCCGCGAGACCTCACTCTAAATTTTCGAAACGAATGTCTTCCGGTGTCAAGTGGTAATTAGATGACGTAATGGCTTAGCAAAGCAATAGCATGTCAACAATTTTGCGCGGGACTCACAACGAAAGATGGTAGCTTTGTTGTGAACGACAGAAAGTGCAAATAAAATAGCAACCAACGCTGTTGAAAAGCGATATTAACTAAAGTATGTAGGCGTGTGCATAAGTAAAGAAACGACACAAGTGAAGTCGCCGAACTGATAACTTAGCAAAAGTGCTCAGCGTCTGCGCATATGCCTCATAGACTCACATATGATACTTTGTGCGAGCATTCATGGTAGTGCGTAGGCTTGGATATGCTTCATCAGTGCCAGAATCGGCTTGACCATCAAATGACATCGCAGAACTATCGCAACAACGAGCACGAGTCTTGATCCCTACCATCGTTAAGCGTAACGTCAATGATCTGACCAATGATCATTGATCGAAATCAGATGGACAGCGCGATGACCATGAACTCGATGTCCTATCAGGCAGGGCTTAGGAATGGTGGGGAAAGTGCGGCCATGCGGTATCTGTGGTCGGAATTCCTGCACTCTCGTGGGCTACAAAAGCCGGACGGGCGCCCTCTCTATCGTTACCGGTGTGTAGACGATGAGTTCCAAAGACTGCAGGACATTCTGCGTGGAAGCCGATCACGCGATCCGATGCGGGAGCCATGCTTGTCTGCGGTCTTTTGCATGTTCGGTGCGGAATGGTGGCGCCGAAACTACGACGGTGGGACCTGGAAGTGGGACCCCATTCTCGAGGCCGCAAACCGGATGGACGTCAATCCTCGCGAACTGACAGACGTGGGCTTGGAATACTGGGATCGGGATGTAATGTCGCGTGGACATGGTTCACGCATGTTTCTCGGTACGCTCATCGTCGAGGGCGGTCTTCCGATGCGGGTTCTGCATGCTGACCGGAACGGAAGCCTGGTCAGGTACATGATGCGAGTGCTCGCCGATCTGGACCGGTTTTCTGCCACCGAGGAGTCCGCTGGTCAGATGGCCGCCCGCCATTGCAGTCGGCTACCTTTGAGCCTGCGCAACGACGGCATCTACGAATTGGTAGGGCGTCTGCTTTGTGGCGTCATTCGGTACCGTGACAAGCTGCCTGATCCCCCCGAAGGCGACCCCGTCTGTTGGCTGGATGTCAATCATCCGGGATGGAGGGAGGACTTCCCGCTCGTGGTCGATGACGGCGCGGCGCGCCAGCTTCTGGCAGGGTTGATGCGGGAGGCTGTCGTGCTGCGCAGGCGGGGTGGCAGCGTCACAGCTCTTGTGACGCGTATACTGACATCTGCTTCGGACGGCTGGCGACCAGGCATCGAGACGGGTAGGGCAGGGAGGCTTGACGAGGCGGTGCTTCCAGCTGCCGCCCTCGCCGACCTCAAGGATGTTATCAGGGTGCGGTTTCACGCAGCCGGCGCCCTTGAGTCCACGACCCCGCGGCCTCTTGCGACCATCAGGCACGTCGGCGGTGACGATCCGGGCTGGGAGGTGGAGTCGCTTCCGGGCGGCCCCATGCGGCTATTGTGTCCAACGGATGCCGTGGTGGAATTCAGTCTGCGCATCGACGGTCGGGATAGACTCAGATTCACACCCGCCGGCGGGGATGCCCTTCCCACAGGGCCATGGGTATTCGAGGCCGCCGCCGAGGAGGATGGATGCGCCATCCCGGACACGCTCCGGTTTATCGCCGGGGGCAGTGTTCGGAGCAGGGCGAACCGACTTTTCGTGGCTTGTCCCGGGGGGCTGCTGCCGACGGCGGAGAGTGGCGCCGCAACCGTGACCGACCTCGGCCCGGTAGCTGGTACCGGACGCAGGGTGGCTGCGATCACGGGCACGGTGGTCATTCGCGACTGCCAAGGTGGTCCATCGGTTGTCGTCAGAGCTGGCGATGTGTTGGACGAGGAGGCACGGCTGCTCGTGGTCGGCACTCCCGCCAAATGGCAGGTTGAAGGTCGCGTCGCCGTCATCGGCACTCCAGAGTTCAGGGAGTGCGATGCCGACGGTACAGTGACCCGCGTCGAACGGCGGGAGCTTCGCTGGCGTCCGACGGGCATGGGGTTACCATGGAAGATGATGTCGGTCGGAGATCCCCCGTGTGGCTCGATTGATGTTGGCATCGTGCGGAAGAACGAACTCGTTGATCAGACCAGGATCGCCATTCTGCCCCGACGGATGACTGTCGAGGGGGTTCCTTTCGACCAGTCCGGAGGTGAACTGGCCATTTCCGGGTTAGAGGGAGTTGAACTGGCAGTCGATGCCGGAAGGCTTCCACGCGATGTCAGGGTGTCTGTCCTCTGCGAAGAGACCGGGATTCGAAAGGTGACAGTCGTCTCGGACGGAACCCCTCCCTCTTCCATTGCTGTGGACCTTCTTTTTCCAAATGGAGGACCGCTGCGGTGTCGATTGCCCGTGCCGGCACGGGGGGGAGGTTTCCTCGACGCGAATGGTTATTGGATGCCAAATTCCAAACGTGTCGCGTTGGATCAACTATACGGACTGCGCGTCAGGCCAGGGGCGTCCGGAGGCACTCTTTTCGCCGGCGCTGGCGGCGGCTCTAATCTTGGACGCCAGCTTTGGGTCAGGCGGCTCATTGACGAGGAATGCTCCCTCACACCGCTCCGGGCCTCATTTCTTCAGCTACTCGCCGCCGCTCCCACAGTTGCCGCCGCTCTCGACGCAATTATTCGGGTGAGCATCGACAGCGGTGGTCGCAGCGTCGAACTTCGAATGTCTTGGTTCGACCTCGAGTTCGAGTTGGACCGCTCTCTGCGGACCATCAGCCTGAAGCAGCAGCAGTGGAATGGGATGCAGCCGTCCGAACGGGAAAATGTCCAAGTGTTGTGCCGTCCAATCGACGATCCCGCTTCGGACGAACGGATGCTGACGCCCGAACCGCGCACCAGTGGCGAAAGACCGGTGTGGAAGCTCGACGATACGAACCTTCCTCCGGGGGGATGGCTGATTTATGGCAAGGTTGCTGATCGCTACCGGGTCAGACCGATCCACAAGGTCATTCCTGGCGAGATGCCGCCGCCCGCCGATGCGGAGGGGTTAGTCGCCTGTACCAGGGTTGCGGAACATATTACACGTCAGACTGCTCTGAAAAAGGTGTTGGACCGGATGTCGGAGCGGCCGGACCACCCAGACTGGGACATCCTGGACGGCGCTCTCGACGTCATCCAAGGACGTCTGCCCCTCCTTACGCTAGACGTCTTTCCCATTCTTGCCGGACATCCCGCCGCCCTTCTGGCATTCCTTGCTCGTGCGCGCGCCGACCGCGTTGCCTCAATACTCAAGATGGATAGCGAGTTATCCTTCCTATGGGTACTGCTTCCAGTTGACGCGTGGCTTGCTGCATTCAGTCGGCTCCGGAACATGAGGTTGGAGCAAACACAAAAGGAAGGACTTCCACCACCTGTCGTCGCCATACTGACCGCACAGGTGGACAGTGAAATCCGTGATGCTCTGCACACGATATGCGAGATCAAGCCGTCGTTGCGCCAGACTGCAATGCTCGTCCGGGAGCATCTTGGCCTGACCGAAGCCGACGACTGCACGAAAATCAGGCTCGCAAACCCACGATTTCGGCAGGTTATGCGTCAAGTTATCGAGGAGGCCCGCATGGAATTGAGACGCCGGGCAGCCGACCAGCGGTGGCCGGACTGGTACGACTTCAGGACACGTTTCAGCAACTTGCCCGCCGAGAACGACTGCGGCTTGCAGCAGTTTCTGCCTGTCATGGATTCACCGTTTGCCGCAGCAGAGATAGCAGTTGGCGGACTGCGCAGTGATCCGGAGACGGCCCAAGCACTGCGGCTGTGCCGCGAATTCAACACCGAGTGGTTCGACGTGGCCTACCCGATTGCCGTCGGCCTGGCGATCACCAGAGCAAGGATGTCTTTATCATGACGCTCCCTCTCGACCAGTTTCTTGCTTCGCTCGCGGAGCGTTCGGCTTACGCCACTGTCTCGCAAGCTGGCTTGGATTCTGAGCCGCTGCGCCGCCACCTCATGAACACTCTGGCCATCCCTCCAGGAACCGGAGATTCGTTCGTTGCCGATCCGGTTCTCGAGGCGGCGTTTGGTTGGCAAGCGGCCGACAAGACGATGCAAGACCTGACGGTGGATATTCTGGAACAGTCACTGGTCGATGCCCTGGACGAGGACACCCCCATTGAACCTGGGGAACGCGACGACCGAAATCGCTTCCCGCGGGACAGACAACCCTATCGGCATCAGATGGAGGCATGGCGCATACTGAATGGACCGGAGGCGCGCTCTGTCCTGGTTTCCAGTGGCACAGGGTCTGGCAAGACCGAGTGCTACCTTGTCCCAATTCTGAACGACCTCGCGAGGCAGCGGAAGGAGCGTGGCCGGCTTTCAGGTGTGCAAGCCATCTTTCTGTATCCGCTTAATGCTCTCATCAACAGTCAACGGGACCGCTTACTCGATTGGACCCATGCATACAGTGGAGACATTCGGTTCTGCCTGTTTAACGGCAATACCCCGGACTCTGTCCCTGCAGATGTCAAGAAAAAATATCCCGGCGAGGTGCAATGTCGAAACGATCTCCGCGGAGATCCTCCCCCGATCCTGGTGACGAACATCACCATGCTCGAATACATGCTGATCCGCGCCATAGACGCGCCGATCATAAGGCGGTCCCAGGGGAAACTTCGATGGATTGTTCTGGATGAGGCACACTCCTACGTCGGGTCACAGGCAGCCGAGGTGTCCCTCCTGCTTCGCCGCGTCATGCGGGCATTCGGAGCTGGCGCGGAAGATGTGCGCTTCATAGCAACGTCGGCCACCATTGGTGGGACGGAAGCGGAGGGGCAGCTACGGACATTCCTTGCCGACCTTGCCGGTGTTCCAGAATCTCGTGTCACAGTGGTTCTCGGTCAAAGGGACATCCCTGTCATCCGACCGAGGGCTGGCGACCGGGGATTGCCTACGGCTTCCGAACTCAGCGCAATGGCCCCGGCGGCAGCGTTCTCCCGGGTGTCAGGATCTCCGGAAATGTGCCGCCTGAGGGATACCCTGGCGGAACGTCCCCGCACGCTGACGTCCGTCGTGGAGATTCTCGGCCTCCCTCGGGAAGTGCCGACAAGCCGCAATGAAGCTCTGGCCTTGCTCGAGCAAGCAGCCACAGCCGTGGAGGATGGGCGATCGTTTCTGCCGCTACGGCTCCACCTTTTCCACCGGACCCAGCCGGGTCTCTGGACGTGCATCAACCCGTCATGTGACGGACGGGCAGGAACTGCTCTGGATGATCCGGCGTGGCCCTATGGACGGATATACCCAAATGAGACTGAACGCTGCCGTGAATGTGGGTATCCGGTTTTCGAGATTGTCGGCTGTAACCATTGCAGCCATCCTTTCCCGGTAGTGGGAGAAACGGCTGAAAAATACCTGCGTCCTTGGCGCGAGACCGAAAACGCTGACGAGTTCGCCCAAGAATTAGACGAGGATCCAGATGGTGAGGAGGGGGATGCCGGCGATACCGCCTCTCCTGACCGCGGCCTGTCATCGAAGTGGCTGCTGGTGGATCGGGGAGGGGAGGGCGTCAGGACGGAATGTCTCGAAGTCTTTTCGTCACGTCTGTTGGACAGACCGAATGAGACGGGCGCGACAATCCATCTCGCGTCAGCCAGCTGCTGCCCGCAATGCGGCGGCGAAGCCAGGAAAGGTTCAGGTGCCCTCTTTCGCTCCCTGCGCTTCGGAGCACCTTTCCTTTTAGGTAATGTCGTCCCTCATCTGCTTGACTACATCGAGCCAGCACTGGGTGGCGCAGCGCTGCCGGCGGGCGGACGGCAGCTCATCACCTTTTCAGACAGTCGCCAGGGAACCGCACGATTTTCCGCAAAGCTACAGCAGGATGCAGAGCGCAACTATATCCGCAGTGCCTTGTACCACATGGTGCAGGAAGCGGCTGCCGCCCCCGGGAAGGAGGAGGAGATCGTCCGGCTGAGGTCGGAGATCGCAGCAATCGAACCCTTCAAGGACGCCTCGCCGCCTGTTCGGCTGATGTATGACAACATGCGCGCCAAGCTCGACGAGGCATCGAAGCGGACGCCGACCGGCATCGCCTGGCCGGATGTCCGGACTGCCCTTGCCAACCTTCCTGACACGCGTAACTGGATGACGGAACTGTGGGGGAATTGGGATACGTCCTTCTCGGATGCAAACAGAATTGCCGATGTGCAGTTATACCGCGAACTGCTGCGGCGTCCTCGCCGACGAAACAGTGCAGAGACGATGGGCTTGGTTGCCCTGCGCTTTCCCGTAATTGACAAGATTCAAACGGCAAGCCTTCCTGCGCCTTTTCGCGATGCGGGGTTAGATTTGCAGGACTGGAAGGACTACCTTCAAGTTCTTACCGCATTTTTCATCCGCTCCAATTCGGCAGCGTGGTTGCCGGAAGAAGATTTATCGCGGTGGCTCGGCGTCACGTTCCATCCGCGAGCGATCAAACCACCGGGTGAAGCCGCCGACTACCGCAGGCGGGAATTGGCTTGGCCTTCTGCCAGGCGTCGCGGACGCATAAGCAGAGCCATCCGTCTGCTGCAGCAGGGTATGCGCCTGAACCTTGATTTGCCGGCCGATGTGGACCGTATCGACGAGTGTCTCGCCGACGCTTGGCGTGCTCTGTCGCCGCTGCGGGCCCCGGGCCCCGGTGACTTCAAGCTGGACATGACCAAAGCGTGCCTCGTGAGAGTTAGCGACGCATGGTTTTGTCCCGTGACGCGTCGCATTCTTGACGGCTGTTTCGCCGGGATGACGCCCTACCAGCCGGAGGGGATGACGTCCCCGTCCAAAGCGGTGTCGATAACGATGCCGAAGTTGCCATTCCCATGGCGCTGGCGCGACGGGAGCGCCGTTTCCGACCAGGAGGTTCTGGACTGGCTGAGCGACGATCCGCAGATTCGTGAACTTCGGGAGCGCGGGGTGTGGTCGGACCTGCATGACAGGATTGCAGGCATTGTACCGTATATGAGAACTGCAGAGCACTCGGCCCAGCAGTCTGCGAAGACGCTCAAGCGGTATGAGCGGCGCTTCAAGGCAAAGCAAATCAACCTGCTGAACTGTTCAACGACCATGGAGATGGGCGTCGACATCGGCGGCATCAAAGGCGTGGTCATGACCAACGTGCCGCCCACGCCCGCAAACTATCGACAGAGAGTCGGCCGTGCCGGCCGCCGCGGAGAGACGTTAGCCTTCGGTCTCACTCTTTGCACCGACACTCCGCTGGGGTGGATGGTGTTCCGGAAGCCGACATGGCCGTTTGACTGCGATGCCAAACCACCGGCGGTGGCGCTGAACAGCGAGGTCATCGTCAAGCGGCATGTTAATGCGCTGCTCTTGAGCGCATTTTTTGGGCGGACCGGAGGCGACCTTCTGAAGCTCGAGGCCGGTGTGTTTTTCGGACGGACGGGAGAGGGCGTGTCGCCCGCCACGAGCTTCATAGCTTGGTGCATGGCAGTCGGTGGGCTTCCCCAATCAGTGACCGAGGATATCAAGGCGGTCATTTCCATGACTTGTCTGGATGGCCGGACCGATCTCGCAGTCATGGTGGCAGCAGCACTAGAGGATATCGACCGCGAATGGCAGGAGGAAGAGGAGGTTCTCAAGACCGAGTACGAAGCTATCCCCGCAAATGACGCAAGCTCACGCAAGGGAGCTGAAATCAGACTGCGACGTCTCAGGGAGGCATATCTGCTGTCCGAGTTGGCTCGCAGGGGCTTTCTTCCTGCGCACGGTTTCCCGACGGATGTGGTGCCATTCATAAACCTATCGGCGTCGCAGCTCAGGCGAATGACGGACAATGCCGAGAAGCCTGTGCGAGAGGATGATCGCTTCAAGAGTCTCGGGTTCCCATCCCGCCAGCTGGACCTTGCTCTTCGCGACTACGCTCCCGGTAACGACGTCGTCTTGGACGGCTTGGTCTATCGGTCCAGCGGGTTGACCATGAACTGGAAACGTCCGGCGTCAGCGGTGAATGCCACCGAGATACAGGACATCCGAACGGCATGGCACTGCCGTGACTGCGGGGCGACTGATACAACGCCCGGACGACCGACATTCTGTGCGGTATGCGGAAAGGACGACCCCACCCGTGTTGTCTACCTCCGTCCATCGGGCTTCACCATCGACATCCGGGCTGAACCGCACACAAACGTCGAGAACACGGCCTTCGTTCCGGTAAGAAAGCCGTGGATATCAGCACGGGATGGACGTTGGACACCTCTGGCCGACCCGTCGGTTGGGCGCTATCGGGTGTCGGACGCCGGCCACGTCTTTCACTTTACACTGGGCGGGTCTGGTAACGGTTATGCCATATGTCTCAGTTGTGGAAGGGTAGCGGAAGAGGAAGCGCGGCGCGATGCGGCGGCGCCTCCTCTTCCGAAGGCAATAGTCGACCACAAGCCCCTGAGACGAGCCTCTGAGGCCGATCGACGCCATGACGGCACGTGCCGAGGCAACGACAATCCGTATGCTGTGAAGCGGCATATGGCCCTGGGCTATGACCTTTTCACTGACATCTTCGAATTGCAGCTGACCGGAGCTGGGAACGAGGTCGTCGCGACCTCGCTTGCCGTAGCCATGAGGGAAGCGCTGGCCACCCTGATCGGCGTCGAAGCAGCCGAACTCGGTCATGCGGCGGTCGAGGCGAGAGGCGCGGACGGACAAAAGGAATGGTCAATGATGCTCTTTGACCGCGCCGCCGGCGGGGCCGGATTCTCGAGTTCGGCAGGACGGATGGTTGAGGAATTGCTGAACCGGGCGGCCGACGTGCTCGACTGCAGCAACCCGGACTGCGTTCGGGCCTGTCATGCCTGCCTTATGACACGGGATACCCAATTCGACGAAGCTCTGCTTGACCGGAACGCGGCCCTCACGTTCTTGCGAGACACGGTTCTCGGTAATTTGATCCTGCCTGCCGACCTCATGTACTTCGGTCGGGACAGCAGGGCTGAGGGAGTTCCACTCATCGAGGCCCTCGATCGGATGCTCCACAGCCGGAGCGCGGCATCGCTCAAGCTATGGCTTGGCGGGCCACCGCGGGACTGGGATCTGTTCGCCTGGGGCGCTCTGCCGCTACTGGAGAAGTGGGGTGGCCGGAACCGGACCATCACGCTGGTCGCCGAGGAACCCGCTATGGAGATGCTGACACGCGGTCAGCGCATGGCGTTGTCAAGGATACTCGAGCGATGCCGGGCAACCCTGATGAAGACATCGTCGTTACCGACAGCCGGTAATGGCTTCGTCGTTGCCGAGATATCCGATGAGGACATCTTCACATGGGCCGTGTCTTCAGAGGCGGCGAGAGGACCAGATGACAGATGGGGCTTGGACGTCCGGCCGCTAGTCAGGGCCAGGAACCATCGGAGGAAGAGTGCTGCCGAGACAAAAGTGTCGGCGGAGGCCCTCGCCGACCTCGGCACGGTTGCTAACGTGATGTATGTCGGCAATCAGTTGAATGGTCCGATCAAAGAGTTCGGGGCACGCTTCTGGTTTGAGATTATCTCCGTAAAGAAGGACATCGGCCAGATTATCGAGGCCAAGATACCGCTTACCGAGATCGTCTATCGGGACCGATACCTCTTCAGCCCGCTGGTCGTCCGGCTGCTGCATGAAATCATCAAACCGCTGACCGCAGACCGGACCAGAGGTGCTGGCAGCCTCGTCATGACAGTGAGAACCCGAGCAGACCGCAACCGAGACAACACCGGAGGTGGCAGATACTTGCACCATGACTGGAGCAACATCGCCCACCGCAATGAGGTTCTGCGTCGTGCACTTGAGCGATCCGTCACCAGGGTCTCGCTAGAAACCGACGAGCAACGCAATTTGCCGCATGACAGGACCCTGTCACTGAAGTGGGCAAACGGGGAGACACTGTTGCTGTATCTTGACCAAGGGCTGGGTCATTGGGAAACCGTGCATGGGACGGCCTTCCCGTTTACGGCACCACCGATCGATCAGGCGTCTCATCTAGCAACAGTGAACTTCGCCGTCATGAGTCGCAGCGCCTTCCCAATGGCTGTCTTCATTCTGGATGGTGAGTAAGGCCAGAGACCTGTATTGGCTGAGAGGTCAGGATGCCTGCGATTCGTGTTCCTTCTCCTCAATCAAGGTGACGACGACGTTCGGCAGGCCGTCGCCCTGTAACATCTCTGGCATAACGGCTCCGAACGCGGCATCCTGACTACAGATGAAGGGCGCGCGAGATTCGGAGCCGTCGAGCTTCCGTGCCAGAGGACGATCAACGACGACGTAGCTCACTCTCATGTCTTTCGGAGCCATACGCGCCCAGGAAATCCGTTCGTCCTTTCGGATGCCGATACCGTCGATAACAGCAGACTGTCCAGCAGACAGGCGGGCGGTGGTCAATCGCCGCACTTCAAGCTGCACGGCTGCTTCGGGAGGCTGGGGACAGCCCGGCTTTCGCATTGCAGCGCGCATTCCGTCAATCGAGATGATATCCTCCGGGTGGAAACGGTTCCCCGCAACGGTAGTCTTCCCCCCGGCGGCGGGGCCGAGCATGACCGCCAGTGTCTGGTCGCGTCTAGGCCAATCCCAGCCCACGAAGGGGTGCTGAAGCCCGTCCTTCGAATGCTCCCAAGTGTCTGACAGCTCGAGGACCAGCGAGGACTCGGCGGGCTCATGGTGAGCTAAAGCCCTACGGACTTCATGGGCGGCCCGTAGCAGCTTCTGTTCAGAAGGCGTGACGCGTCCGTTGAGCAGATGGCGCGTCTGGCCGATTTCCAACTCGTCGACAGCATTGAACGTGGTGCCGAACCTGTCGGTGAAAGGAAGCATGGATGCGAGTATGTCGCCGTACTTTGCGAGAATTCGCAGCCTGATGTCGGCGAGGAACGGGAAGAGCGCCCTGACCTGTCCCTTCCACACCCTTTGTAGCAGGGCCTCCGGCCCCATGTGCCTGAGCAGGGCAAGGGGGTGAACATGCACGTCTCCATCCCACTCGTCGGCCAGACCATTGTCCCAGCACGGGTATGGAAAGGCATCAGGGCAGGCGTCCAGCAATGCCTTCAGGCGGTCGAAGGGCTGTATCCTGTCTGCCGGACACCATGCCGCCATGTCACGCAGTACGTCCCTGTTCCAGCCGGCCACCTCGATGACGACAGCCCTCGCGGTCCGGACTGCTACTGTGTTGGTGCGTGAACCCATCAGACTTTCAGCCGCAAGTGTGGTGTCGGTCAACGACATGACACCCAGCCAACGATGTGGAGGCCGGCCGATCAACGACGTGAATTCAGAGGGGGGGAGCCAAGTCGGTAGCCTTACCAAGATTCGCGGCGCCCGAAGGCGGGTAGTGCGCGTCGCTTCGGCGGCGGCGGCCCTGAGGAACACTTTCCAGGATTGCCAAACCGCACGGTCGATGTCATCGACGATAAAGACGCAGTCGGACATCCGATGGTCGGATAGAAATCCTGGCACCGTTCTGACCGAGAGTCGGTACCCGGCACGATCGGCGAGGAGCGCCGTCGGTGATCCGGTTGCACGCCCGTCGGAGGCGCAGACCTCGACCACGGAACGACCGCGGTCGACCATCTCCGAGCGGATGCGGGCAAGTATGTCAGCAGGCGGCCGGGAAGCAGGCATCCAGAGGCTGGTTACACCACCTGAGCAACCAAGGGTGTCCTGGATGACTGTGGAGATGAAAGACGCCGGGCCTGGCAGGTCCGGCCACTCCGGTTCAAGGCCGCCCGTCATGCGGCGACCTCGGTGGCTTGAGGCATGACGGACAATATTGCGTGAGCCAAAGGATTGAGCAGGTAGAGGCGCTCATCCTCGGGTAGGTCATGACGCATTGGCTGTGGCAGGAACAGGCCCAACAACGTGCCGTAGCGTAGCATCGTTGTGCCGTCGATGGTGCCGGCAGTCCCCCGAGAAATTACCTCGTTGATTTCGTAGGCACTGACTGTGCGCCCCTCGCCGATGATTCCGCGAATGGCCAGCATGGTGGCGGTGATCGGAGTGTGGGCCAATCCCAATTCACCGGCCAAAGCCGGATCCTTCGCGAGCTTTGTCCGGAACTGATGAATTCTATCCGAATCTCTTTCCTTCTTTCCTGACAGGCTGGAAAGCAGTTCCCAGGTCGGCTTGTGGAACCCGCCGGTCACCTCGAGCAACTCGTCGGCAAGTGGTTCGCCTGGCAGCTCCCGGCGCTTGAGCCACCCCGTTACCGAGCGTCTCGACCAAAGGCCCAGGGGTGTGATGGTCAAATCCGCGCCAGAATTCAGGGTCGCCGGATTGGAAACCCAGCGCCAAGTATGCGAATGATCCCCTATCAGAAGGACGCGGACACGTCCCTCCTTGACGGCTTTCTGGTCAAGGATCGCTTCAGCCCAGGATACGTCCCACGCAATGTTGTGACGAACGACGAACAGGCCCGGGATGCCGTCCTTGCGCTGATACTTGGAAATGTCCCTCGCCAGCTCGGTGCCAGAAGCCCAGGCTTTGGCCAATAACTCAGCACCGGGCGCTCCGTCGGTGTCTTTCTGAGCGTCCTCTAGGGCTTTTGACACCTGGGAGATTGATGACAAGGTGTTGCCGAGAATAATCCTAATCTGCGGCCCCTTGTTGTTGAGGATATCAAATTCCTGACTAACGGTGAGGGGCGACAGAATGGTTGCATCCCGAATCTTCGGGGCAGAAACATCCGAAATCGCCCGTCTGGCCAAAAGAAGGTCGAAGCTATCCGGCTCTTCTTTGTTCCTAAATTCTTCGAGCTTGGCGACAACTTCCTCGCTGCTTCCAAGGTAGTCCAAGATGAGCTTGGACCGCAGGGTCCATCGGCGCTGGTCCACCCTTCGCAGGACGCCGAGCGTCTCCATCTCGTCCATCAGGTCTTCGATGAGAGCTAGCCCATGCGGCCCCGCGAACACCTTGGGCCAGTGGATGGCCGCGACATCCCGAACCTCCAACGGAGAGACGCCCTCCACCGGCGTTCCAGCGGCAATGTCAGCATACCACCGGTGTGCGGCCGCGTAGGCGATGACGGCATAGCGGTCGTCGCATCCGGAGATGGTCAAGTTGAAAATGGTCTGGAGACCTTCGGACAGCTTGCGGTCATTCAGCATGTCGCTGACCATCTCGGACGTCACCACCCAGTCCTCGTGTACGCGGATGCGCCCGCGGGAGACCCAATCGGCCTGAAGCTTTGCGAGCAGGGTCTGGCAGAACATGTGGATCAGAACGGGCAGATAGTTCGACTTGGTCAAAATGCGCCAGACGTCAATACGCTGGGCGAACTCGATGCCCAGCGAGGCCAGGGGCCGGGTCAGCAGACGCTCGGCATCGGACAGGTCGTCGTCCATCAGCGGGCCGATTCTGATGACTTCCTGGGCGATGTGCTTCAGCGGGGAGTTCTGCGCCCGCACCACGCGCGAAATGTTGTGCAGTCCGGCGAGAACAACCTTGAAACGTTTCTCGGTGTCAGTCATCAGCCGCTTGAGAGCATTGAATTCCGTAAACGGCGTGCGCCGATCAACACCAGCGGCGTCGGCCTCGATGAAGTTCTCGGCCTCATCAAGGAGCAGAAGGACGCTCCTTTGCTTGCCAGAGTCCAACCACTTTCTCACGCCGGCGGCGAACTCTTCAGCGTTGGTAACAGGGGTCTTGAAGATTGGTTTTAGACCGTCGTTGGCAGACACCATTGACCACAGTGCCCAAGGCTTCACTGCGCCACCCGACCTGCCAACACTCGCAATGTCGACGCAGGCGCAAATCTTCCCGTCGTCAGGGTTGTGATACATGGCCTTGGCGTGGAGCAGAAGTGCGGTTTTGCCGAGCCGTCGACCTCCGAAGACAATAAAGCCGCCGTGGGGATCGGCAATGCTACCGAGGAAGCGGGCGCGCCCGACGAACACTTCGGTCGGCACCGGGTTCTGGCCATAGTCCTTGTACGGTGCGGCCCAACTGAAGGGCTGGCCACATTCGAACAGAACCATGGGCCTCGTCTCGCGCTCGGTTAGTGCGTAGAGCAGAAGTGACTCATCCAGGATCAGGATGGGGCGCTTTCGAGGGATGGAAAGCAGAGCGACGGTGATGCGTTTGGCCCGGTTAACGGTGCCGCCGACGACCAGTAAGATCGGCTCTGTTCCGCCGTCGCACATCAACTCGACGTCGACGGTATTCAAGCTGGCGGCCAGGCAGAGCTTGTACTCACCGCGGCTCAGGCTGCCGAACTCGGGAAGGAGCAGGCCGCCATCGTCGGCTACCATCATGATTTTTGCGGTCCCGGTGCGAAACCGTTGAGACGCTTTGCCTATGGGGCCGGGGGTCACCTCATCGATGGGAAGGCCGAGGCGTTCGAGCAGAGAATGGACCGACCCGAACAAATCGGTGCCGATGTTCCGCTCCATACGCTTTTTCAGGGTGACCCAGTTGTCCCAGATTTCTGCAGCCTTGTCGCGAAGGCGGACGATCACCCTGCCGAAGTTCAGAGGGCCGATGCTTTCTCCCGAGCGGATGGCCTGCTCAATCTCTGACGCCTTGACGTTCGCACCATCGGAGTCCAGCCAATCCGGGACGGCGGGGAAATACTCGTGGAATGCCCGGTTAATACTGCGGGACGCGGGCAGCTTGCCGGTCTCCCGTAGTAGCGAGAGCAGCTCCTCGCATTCCATGAGGTTCCGATCCTCGATCTGCGCACGAACCTCCCGGACGTCTTCTGGCCGAATCTTGTCGGCTAGGTCATCCAGGGCCTTCGCGAGTTCCTCGCGCTTCGGCCTCGTAAGCCTGTCCACTTCTTGTTCGATCTCTACGACCATGTCTCCGACAGCTGCGAAGTCGAGGATACGCTCGCAGTCTTGCTCCTCCGACATCATCTCGATGCTCGTATGCAGAGGCAGCTCTTCCGGCTGGACGGATTGCAGGCGGTCGAAGAGTAGATCGAGATCAAGGCTCTGGAGACCCATCCGCTGTGTCATGCTGACCCGTCGTCGAGCCCGCTCCATGTCCTGCTTCAGGGCGCTCCGGCATATGGGTTCGTTGGCGCTGATTTCATCGCTGCGGATAGACTCTGCATCGGCCGCATCAACTCCGTAGTAGGAGGCCGTATCGATCAACATTCTGGCGGAGATGTATGATTTCTCTTCCACACGGGCCCTTACCGCTGCCCGCATCGCCTCCGTGTCGCCAAACCTTATTATCGGCAACGCCACGCTGCAGACGGCCCGAATGACGGCTTCGGGGACATAGGGGTTCGGGAACCAGCTGTCGGCATACCGCAGGTCCGGTAGCCACGTCAGCACGCCATGCACGGCGATGAGGCGGTCGTTGGTGCCAGGAAGCTCGGACTCGCCCTTGAGTAGCCTGGAAAAGCCACGCAGTCGGTTCGCGGAATATTTCACGGCCACAGCAGTCAACCGGCCTGATGTGGCTACCTGCTCGAGGCTGTTAGCAGCCCGGTCAAGCGTGGAAAGCAGAGACTGATGCAGCTTGATGAGTTCAGATTTCTGCTTGGTGCCAAGTGCAGCCGGTCGGGCCTCGGCCAAGGCAATGTAGGATCGACAGTTTCCGACGATGTCCAGGATTGCTCGCACGAGTTTGTCACGACCGGAACCCACCACGGGGTTCCTCGGATTGATCTCGTCCGATATCCGTTGAATGAGCGCCCGTATGTCATTCTCTTCTGCGTATGCCTCGACCAGTGTACGGGCCGCTTGCAGAGCGCTTGACGGGTTCGCAAGGCCGTCCCGTAGTCGTGATATTTCGGAATCCTTGAACAGTCTGTTGACTACTCGGACGCCTTGGGAGAAGTCCAGCCGCAGTTCCGTCGGCATGGCCTCGATCGTCGCGACGATGGACTTCCGCAAGGATTCCGCCTCAACCCCGTTTCTCGCATCGGCCGCAAGAGCGCGCATTAGCGGCAGAGTAATTGGCAGCCTGGCCTTCCGGTGCTCCAGGACAGCCTGCTTCACCGCGTAGAGGTAGGAGTTGAATTCATCGGTCTCCGTGATGGCCAGGATGTCGCTGGCAGGGCTGTCGGGCAGGAACAGCGCGACCTCCAGGGAGGCGGCCGTCATCATCAGCCTTCGGGCGACAGTGGTTTCACCATCCGCAGAGGCTGCCTGGACGGCGTCGTATGCCGCCGTGATCATCCTGGTGACACCGTCGTTCGCTAGTGCGTCGGCGTAGTTGATGTGGCCAGTTTCCGCCAGGAAACGCAGTTCTGCGGCACTGAGCAGCGGCTCATAATCTGGCACAGATGCATCGGCGGCAGCTGCTAAATGATAGGCGGCACCAACTTCCCCATGCTCAAGCAGTTCTATCAGCTTGTCGTTCCATTCGTCCGCCAGGGGATCGCGATCCGTCGTCGGCATAGCGGGAGAAGGTATTTCCGGCACAGTGTCATCGTCAGAAGCCAATTCCGCTTCGGCGAGGTCAGGCACGTCATAGAAGACATCGGTTTCCGGATAGATATCGTCCTCGATGTGGTCACAAGGCGGTCTGATCTCCGAACGAAGCCCGGACACATCACCGTCCTCAGACGATCCTTCTTTGGGTTCGACAAGGGCGTCCTCAGCAGAACCCTTCGGTTCACCCTCCGGGACTGCCGTCGGCAGCTCAGTCTTCAGGATTGCTCGTTCAAATGGGGCCGTCGGTGTAATCCTGCCCTCGGCGAGTAGCCTGACCGCTTGGGACAAATGCTTTGCGGCTTTGGCGTCGCAGTCTTCAGACAGGTTCTCCAGTTCACTCATCCGTGCGTATCGGTTCGCACGATCCTGTTTTGACAGCTTGCCGGCACTCACTTCCGCATGCATCACGGCGGCTTCGTCACTCAGGCACCTTCCCTCATCCAGTCTCAGTTGCGCAGTGGCGCACTCATCGGCAGCCAGGGTCGCACTTTCGTTTGTGATGCGGTCGATGGTATCGAGTTGCCGCAGCATGTCTCTGTCGAATCCAGTAGACTCTCCGAGTCCGTCAGCGATTTTAATCACCAACCGCTTCAGCTCGTCGGCATCCACACCTTTTGGAAGCGCGTCCTGCCAAGCTGTCGCCGCGGATCGCGCGCGCTCCATGATTTGCGACACCGATGCCGCCAGTTCAACGTCGGGGGCGGCTTCTGACAGGCGGTCGAAGGCAGTGCGCGCCGCATCGAGCGCCGAACGCCAATCCATCAGTGCGCGGTCGAGAACGCCATCGGGTGCCCCAGAGGCGCTTGTGTCACTATGCCCTCCGTTTGCCATGTCCGTCACGGCATTCACAACGTCGGGCGCCGGCGCCACCAACCCGTCGACATCCATTGACCGGTCTGTCGCAAGTTCCTGTATCTCGTCCGGCGCGGTTCCGGACCCGGTATCGATCGGAGTGTCAACAGGTCCTGAAGCATCGTCTGCATCAGCAGGCTCGGCACTCGTCTCCCCGTCAGCCTTGGTCTGCTCAGCAGTTCCGGCTTGCCGCAGCATTCTCAGCAGCTTGTTGAATCCGCCAGGATGACTGAATTCCTTAAGGTCGAACCTGGCACCGACGGTCGCCTGGAGCCCTTCCAGGTATTTTCGGGCCTGCTCGGTTGCAGCGGTTCGGTCGTTGCTCCGTAGCTTGGACAAACTGGCAGCACATTCCGAGGCGTAGACGACCGACGTCCCGTTCAAGAAAGCGTGGGTGGCAGCATTGTCCGGGCCGGAAAGCCTGAGTATGGCAGTGAATACAGCCTCGCGCTTGTGGAATTCACCATGGGTAAGCTTGCGAGCATTCTTGACGGCGCCCTTTGATTTTGGGCTGTTTGCGAACTTATCGAAAAGCGTCCTGGCGCGAAATGCACCGTGAAAGGTTCCGTCAGAGTGCTCATTGAGTATGGCATTGCAGGCCATCACGAACAGCGGGTACCGCAGTCCCTCGACCGTCAGCCGGAGGAAATCGTCCATGCTTGGTTGATTGTCAGGCCAGTCAGCGAAGCCACACATGCTGAGTACCCGGTGCCTCATAGCATGCAGGCGGGCTAGATCACTGCTATCCAGTTCAATCTTGTCGCGGAGCCACTCGCAGGTGACAAACGTCGGCAGCTCAAGAGGCCCCCTGATGAGTGCGGCCGACTGCAAAGCTCCTTCAGCGATCACCATGACCCGCAATTTCCTTCCTGCTCCCGCCTGTCCGGCAGAGTATCACAGAGCAGCTGTTACGCTAGCGGCTGGATGACGCGATCGATAGGTCAGCTGGGTTGGAAGCCTGGCATGCTGGTCAACACATGTCTCGCAGGGCGTAACCTGCGCGCCAACGATCTGTTCGCAGCCTAGTTACGACACAGCGAAAGTCAGGTGAGAGAAGCATACTTGACTAACTGTCCTTCCTGATTCAAGGTCCCCGGCGCCATGTATGGAGCCGCCGAGATGATGGATGCTGACGACTACCAGGAGCGGCTGAATCTGTTAATGCCGATAACCGATATAGGAGCCAACCTCAGATTCGCTGATTTATTCGCCGGAATCGGTGGTTTTCACGTCGCACTCGCAAGGCTTGGGCTAACTTGTGGGCTGGCGATTGAGCAATGCACAAGAGCAAGAGCAGTATATGCCGCATTGCATGGCATCCATAAACATCGCTTTCCAGCAGATGTAATGATGCCACTTCCTGCGAATTCTCCAAAAATTGACGTGCTGTGTGGCGGCTTCCCGTGTCAGCCATATTCAACAATTGGAAAGCGGAAGGGATTCTTCGACCCCCGCGGCCTTCGCCTCGTTCAGCGCCTTGTTGATATAATTTACGAGCTATATCCAGCAGCAATCATTCTCGAAAACGTGGCTGGACTCTTCAAAATGCGAAATGCAGCTATCTTAGAAGATGGCTCAATTGACGACGGCGGCCTAATCATTGATAACATAACAGGCGTATTAGAGGAAATGGGCTATGACATTTGCATCAGAAGAGTTAAGGGACAATGGGGCGAACATTCATATTGTGCTCATGATTTCGGAATCCCACAGGCGCGCCCTCGTCTGTTTATTGTGGGGTTCCGCCGAGATTTAGGGGGGAAGGGAGACTTCGCTTTCCCAGACCCGCTGCCACAAGACCATCCAGGACGGATTCGTCTCGGGGAAATTGTCGGCGGCCGAGCCTTTAAGTGGTCAAAGAGCAAAAGCCTCCCAGAGGGAGGCGCAGCAAAGGAAGTAGAGTCTGCATGGACACTAACAGCTAAAGGCCATGGCAAGCGGGGTAGGGGGTCTATGGAAGATGGGTGGAGGTGGCCGCGAAATAGAACTGTCTATCGAATTAAGAAAGCCAATGGTGAACCAGATGAAATACGTGAGCTCTCATTAGAGGAGCGTCTTCAGCTAATGGGGCTTCCATCAGGTCTGTACGATGTATTTCCTGATGGTGTCAATTATCCAAAAGTAGAGAAGCTCAGGCAGACAGGAAACAGCGTAGTCGCACCGGTTGTCTATCACCTCGCGCGCGCCGTGGTCGAGCGGGTCGGTCAGATTGACCCACAGACGGCGTCCAATCAGTTTGTGACAACGAGGAATCGGTCACCCATACCGGTGATTCGCCACCTATTTCACCCGCGTAGCGAAACGCCATCTCCCATCGACCCAGGGCATGACTTTACTGGCCGTATGCTCCCAAAGGAACGGAAAAGGCGAAAGCGCTTGCGAATTAGCGGCCGACCGCAACTCCCAACTGGGCCGCGTCCTTCAATGATAAGCATAATCCAAAGTGCTGACGAACCGGATTTTTTCTATCCAGAAATCCCTGACGATGAGAACTGGGAAGAAACCGACATGGTGGACGATGACATCAGGCAGCTTCCAACGCTTCCAGAAGGACCGCGTCCTAGAATGCTCGACATCGGTCGCACTGGTGATGATGACGAACCGTTCACACTGAGCGACGATGAGCCATTAGCCACATATCCCAAGTTATCTGACGATGAGATATTTGTTCGCTCTCTAGGTTTTAGTAAATGGTTCCGTTATGCCGACTCACAAATGGAAACAACGGCCCTAATATATGCATTAGATAGACAGTTAAAGCTTATCAAAGACTGCGTCAGTCACGACCGCAGTAGTCGATCACGTGGAGCCTGGTGGAGGGTCGATGCCGACGGGCTTTGGCTAGACATCAAACATAGAAACAAATTAATAGGCACATTGGCCGTAAAGGGTGGAATGAGTGAGCTGGAAAGCGGGCTCAGAGCCCTTAGACAGAGCGCTTGCGACTACTCATTTGAGGCGTTGCTTTGCAAAGTTACAGGGAAGAAGTTCGACGCTGACGAAATCGATGAAACTTTTCCGTTTGATGAACCAACACTTAACTTGCCAATCAGCGCTGTGTCATATCCTACCATACAACCTCCTCTCACGGGATGGACAGGCAACAAGCTCAGTTTGATTGATAAAGTGCTGGCCGAAATTCCTTTTGTTGATTACTGCGGGAGGCTTGTAGAACCATTCGGTGGGAGTGGCGCTGTTGGGCTTAATCTCGCTTATAGATTCCATAGGCACGGATATGACCCTCATCGTTTTCTGATAGCCGACAGGAATCCACACGCAATTTTTTTGCTACAGTGCATCTTTGACCCACTTCGATTAAAACAGTTCGACGAAGCTGCTTTCAAATTGTTCAATAGCGCCATATCAAAATATAAAAGCTTGGCAAAGATTATTGGGCGCACGAAAGCTGGTCAAACTGTTTGGGATGAAATAAAGAAAGAGCACAACGCTGTCGATGTCGACGATAGGATGACGGTCGAATACGCAGCATCAACCTTATGGTTACAGCAACATGGCTTCAATAGCATGCTTAGATATAACCTTTCAAATGAGGTTAACTCAACTTATAGAAGTCCGCCAAAACCGTACCCAGCTGAGAAGATTGATGCACTTGTGAAGGCAGTTCCGTCGGACATAATAGAGCTTAAAGTATCGGATTACCATGAAACCATGAGCAGCACAGTCAGCGGCGAGGATGTCGTATATTGTGACCCGCCATATGCATCGAGCGATGGCAATGCTGCGAACTGTTACTACGGTGCGCGCTGGACAGCGACTGAACAAAGAGAACTTCTTGCGGCAATAATGGACTGTCGTGACCGTGGCGTGCCAGTCTTAGTATCAAACGAAGACAACGAGTTTACTCGCTCGCTTTACCGCGATGCATCGACACTGGTGACCGGCATTGCAGTGGACGGTAAAATGAATCATAAAAAGCGACCTGAACTGATTGCCACATACTTAGCGTAGGCGAGTTTGTACAGCACTGTTTCACAGACTCTCTCCGGAAGAACGTTGGCCTTGGCAGTGAGGGCGACATGGTGTTGACGAAATTTTTCTGTGCGTCTAATCTTTTCGGCGATTAACTGGGAAGGACTGGTTCCATGCCTGTCACAGTCGACGAGTTTCTAACGCGAGCGCCAGCGCTAAAGAAGTTTTTTTCGCCGGCCCCAGATCTGAAGCGGCGCACATCGATGCCGAAGGGCGACGAAGCGGATCGGCTACGATTCCTGCGCGACCTGGATGTACAGATTGGCTTTGCAAGGGGGTTTCAGGCTGCCGACATTGCCGCAGGACGTTCTGTCCCCTCCATGCCAGAGCGAAAAGGGCGTAAGGGCGCACGGAAATTTTGGTTCATCATACGAGACGACCGAATCTACGTGCAGCTTTATCTAGGTAACTTGGGTCTGTTGAGCTGCTTCATGGAAACCGCAACATGGGCAGAGCTAATTGAAGGTTTGGGTGCAATGAAAGAACCGGTGAAGGAGGGTGAGTTTGATGGCCTCTTTCAGCGTGTGCGGGTCGAGAGCCGCGAGCGGCGACAAAAGAAACTGGAGAGCAAGTCAGAAACTGTAGCGTCGAACGCAGACGAGGATCCGCCGATCAAGGCAGATTCCGATGGCATGCATGGCGAGCACACCGTGCCTGCCACTGTGGAAGCAAACACTGTGGCGCCGCCGGTCACAGAGGAATTGCCAGAGGCAGCAAAAGAGGAGCCGCGAAAACCCCGGCGGACGGCAACCGGAAAAGGGCAGGGGAGAAGAGGGGCGCCTTCCAAAAAATAGCTACCGCAGCCCCTCAGGATAATTTCGCCTGCGCTATGTGCCGAAAGCCGGAAAGTCTAGCTTTCGGCACATAGCGCAACATGAGGTGGAAAAACAGTTTCAGCCATCCCGGCGGGCCAGGGCGCAAGGTGTCGCCGCCTTAAGTCGCTCAGACTGCGCTGCATCAAGTGCAGACTGGATCGCCTGTCTAATCCAAACCAATCGAGGCGTGGCCGTCCGTGCCACAGCAGCATCCACGTCCTTCAGCATCGACGGTGGCAGCAGTAGGGTCAATCGGACGAGCGCACCCATTGATGTGCGAGTGCGTCTGGGTCGAGCCTCGTCAGGGCGATCGGTCGAGGCCGCTGCCCCCAAAAAGGCGCGTGCGGCCTCGGAATTGATATCGGGCCGCGGTTTGCTTCCAGGTCTGATCATTCCCATGTCAAAGCTCCTTAATGATGGTCCATAGAGAAGTAATCTCTGCCAAGGCTTTCACATCCGGACGCCTCACTTCACATATGCCGAGCCCTTCTTGCCATGACGTCGTAAATGCTTTGCGGTCACCGATACGTACAGGAGCTAGAGGCAGTACATCCGAATATGCCGTCAGAGCTGCGGCAGCTTCGTCGTTCTGGGCACCTCTGCTGTCGGCTCTATTCAAAAATCCGAACGCACGAAGCGAATGATTGACCGTGCGGGCACCACGGACAAGCTCGGCGACAAACTCAACTGTCCATACGTCAGCCGCCCGTGGTTGGAACGGCGACAGAAGCAGATCGGAAACAAGGATGGCAGATCGCTGCGATCCGCCGTCCTGCCCATCCGTGTCAACGACAGTGTAGTCGTAGGCGGCTGATAGTTTTTGAATCTCCTTGCCGGCGTGTGCGCCGCGCATGCTCACAGTAACAAGCTCCGGCAGCTTATCAGTGCGCGCATTCCTCGCGTCGGACCAGGACACGGCAGAGTGCTGGTTATCAGTGTCAACCAACAACACTCTTGCGCCACTGTGCGCCGCCATACAAGCGATGTTGGTTGCCAGAAGTGTTTTTCCAGCACCACCCTTAATGCCGCCAAACGTTATGATCATGGAACCCCTCCGTCGATACGTACCTGATACGTCATACAGACACATATGAAGGGTACAGCATGACCATCGTGCTGTCCGGAGGTAACGTGGGGCCATTGGGGGCGAGTGTCAGAACTCCGCGAGATGAGGCGACATAGATCATTGCGCGCACGACAAACACATCGATGCGCAGAATGCGCCGGGGAACAACACGCGAGACTGTGGTATCATCAATTCGGCACAACGGTCCATAGCGAGGGTGAGATGACTGACGAAGAGTTAACAGTTGCGCTCATGGAGTCGGCGCGGGTCGGAGTCACTGAGGTGGCAAGGCTGTGGATTGAAAAGGGAGCAGATGTCAACGCCGTCGACACTCATAATAACACGCCACTTCACTGGGCGGCCCGCTTCGGAAGGAGTGAGACCGCGAAGCTGTTAATTGAATGCGGATGCGACATCACGGCTCTTAATGATGAAATGCTCACACCAAGCGAAGTCGCAGAGTTGCATGGCCATAGCGACCTTGCACAATATATCTCGGAGTGGCCCCATGTGGAGCGTAATATGAAATCTCTTGCAAGTTCCAATGTTATTAGAGCAAGCCTCCGTAGTATGCAGAAAACCAACAGAAGTACGCAACAAAATGCAGCCACCTGTTGGATAAAAGTCTATCGTGAGCGGGAGCGCGCTCAACCGTCCGGCTAAATCCGAACACAGTGAGCGCGCTCCTCTGGCTCAGGCAGCACGTGACTCACTCTGAAAAAGTTGGCGTGCGGTTGCAAGGCGCTTCCGCACAGTGCCGAACGCCGTCTGGTGTGCATATTCGCTCTTCGCCTTCGAATAACTGGGAGCGACCAGTGGGTAATTTGCAGGCAAGCCCCACTTTGCTCGATATTGGTCGCCGGTCATTCCGTACCGTGTCCAGAGGTGACGCTTCAGCATCTTCTTCCTTACTCCGTCCTCCAGACAAATGATGTAATCTGGGGTAACGGAACTGCGGACCGGCACAGCCGGTTGTTGGGCGGGGGCTGTGGAGTGCAAAGCTGCTGCATCGTTCCCAGCGAATTTGGCGAGACCTGAAACCATCGGCGCCAAATCGCTTGCGTCCGTGAGGTTCCCGGCTGTAGCGACCTCTCGCGCCAAATCGACGATTGCAGTGCCAATTGCTGTACAAGCGACCAGTTGGTTCACAGCGGATTCAACTTGCGCTACCACATCAGCGGCCTGCCTGGGGTCCAACTGTGCGCCATGCTTAACAACCGATGTAACAAGTGACAGTGCAACCGCCTTGGGACTTCCGTTCTCCATGTTCACACCTATTCTATGACGGCCTTACCTAACGATACCTCGCAAGTGTACATGCCGTGGCGTTGATGTTGGCGCATACTATTGCATGGCTGGGGCGATTAGTCAACAAAAAAGGGGAGCGAGCAAGCGGGATACCCGGAAACCGGGAGAGCGTCTGAGGTAACTCGCGCAGTGGCCGCGCACCATAACCGCGATGTTACACAGGCTCTTTCTTGTTCAATAGAAATACCATATTTCTCGTGCGACTAACGGGTGACCGACGCAAAACTAACGCCGATGATTGCGAAAATGTCAGACAGCGGACAATAATATACCAACAATGATTGCTAGCGTTCGGCAATGGTCACCTGATGTAGTATAGTTGGTCTGGAGCAGCACTGCATCGAGCTTATTTTGTGATACGCGAACGTTGTTGTAAGATAGAAGGCATAGGAAACTATTGAGCCAAGTGCGTGTCGACGGTGAGCCAGGAACCAGCTTGTCCGTTGAGAATGAGACTGTGCAAACAGTCCATAAGAAGCCTTAAGCAGGAGCAAAGCCAAACAGTGATGTCAGCGCCGTATGCATATTAGATATGCACGAAAGAGTGATCCGAGCCGGCCGTCTCTGGAAGGGACAGACAGTGCGAGAAACTGTGACAAATGCGTTGACGACCAGGCGGAGGCGAGAGACCATCAGAAAGGCCACATCTCTGACGCATAAGGACCGACTGAAATGGTAGCGAGTCATGTGAACGCGGTCGTCAAGTGGTTCAACGAGCGGCAGGGGTATGGATTTGTCCTTGTGGGTCAGCAGCCCTCTGAGGATGCGATCATATCACGTCTGACTCTTAATGCCGCTGGCATTGGGCTTGTGGATCAAGGCGACATTGTCGAATGCGATGTCGAACGGACCGACAAAGGGCTGCGCGTCCGCAAGGTGCACCGTGTCCATTATTGTCCGCATATTCCGATCCTAAAGGACTGTGAATATCTAAGAGATGGTGGCGTCCGGGTTGACGGCGAAGTTAAGTTCTATGTGCGCTCCCGAGGTTTTGGATTTGTGAGCTGCGGGGGTGTCGATGTATTCATCGGCGCAAAAACCCTCCAACGGCTGAAGAGAAATGTTCCACGAGAAGGGCAACAGGTTCGTGTCAGTGTAGTTCTGGGCGCCTCTGGCCCGGAAGTACAAACCATTTCATATGTATGATGCATATCGACATCGTATAACGACGAAACCATGAGGGCGCCGCCGATACAGGACGTCATTGACCAATGCGTGGTAAATAGTGACGTTCGGGATAATTTATATACATTGCATATCTATGGTCGAGCTATTCGGTACATCATCTACCCTGTCAGGCTCCCAGTTGCAGCGCCATCAGTTGAACGCTTCTGTGCCAGTTCGTAAAGTATCTCATTACCGAGGTCGGCCGGATTAACAACCTTAATTTCAGGAGCCTGTATTAGCAGTGCCAAGCCAATGGCATCAAGAAATTCCGGTGTCCCCGTCAGCTTAATTCGGCCCCACCTTCTTTGTCTGATTTCATCAATGATGTTTGACACGGAGACCTCATCGGCATCGCCGTGTAGAATAATTCGAAATGGCTCTTCGATTATCTCTCCCCCGGTCTTTAGCTGGAGGCGAACACGGTCGAATGCCGGCTCGAAAATGGTGTTTTGAATTATGATCCTTGAGATTGCCGGCTCATAAGTACGCGACCTGACCCGGAGAATGAACGACGTTATACAATCTTGTCCTACATCACCTGCAGTAACGCACCAAGTGGCTTCGTCCAGCATCGGTGCGGGCATCAATCCGTCATGATGCCGACGATCGACAGTTAGTTGGACACTGTTTATCGTTGTGGGATGTCGTCTCAATGTCGATCGCAATTGACTGAGTGGCGACAAATCGACTGTCTGTAGCGCGCGGGCAAATTGGGACGCAACAAGTCGACGGTGCGGAGCCGACTGAGTCAGCCGCCGTCTGTATGGCGTGGTCTGAGTGAGGACAGCAGAATATCCATCTTGCCTTCCAACCGTATCTGGGCTTCTGCCACTGATATCAGCAGCTCGACTATCTCCGATATCTGGTCGGAGCCGTCCTGCGGTTCCAGCAGTGCCTGTAAACGGTCCACGCCGGCCTGCGTCTCGCCGGCTGTGTCGAGCAAACGCGTTATCAACGTTGCTGCTGTCGCTTTCGCGGTCTCTGCTGTTTGCTCTGTCGGCATAGCCATCGTCCTTTGTGATTAGTTGGAATGATTGCGCCACAAGTGCAGGTAACAGCCGCGCCTCGGCCAACGTTGGCAGGACAATGTCTTTCAGTCGTGCCCGTACGACACCTGGCGTAATGCGCATCTCAGGATAACCCGCAGATGCCAATGATAATAGCGAGGGCAGGGAATGAGACACCCCCACAGGATCAAGGACCATTGGCGCATTCAGGCCCTGAGCGAGCCGATACCCGAAGGCCGACATCGCGGCTACAAAGCCGGCCGGGGTCTGCGTGCCCATCCAGGCGCCTAGAACATCCGATCTGATCGAAGTCATATGTTTTGTGACGCGCCTGATACCGGCGCGCTCAGTTCGTTTGCGTTCAGCCGGAGAGACACGGGCAATTCGTGGTGGGCGACGGCCATCCATGCCAGCAGTTCGCATAGCTTGGGCTACATCAGGTCTGTTAGTGTCTGCCCATGACAAGATAGCCCTCTCATGCTTAACCGGTGTCAGTTCGAAACCATTGTCGAATTCCCAGGTAATAACGATCCGTTGCCTGCGGATGTAGTCGTTATGGAGGGCATCGGTCATGTGGCCGTCAGGTCCACAAACCGAATACGCACGGTGCTCGTGTGTGTCTTGAGTCCAGTCAGGGTGTCGGACACCATTGACGTCACGCGGTAACACGTGACAGACGCCGACAAAGGGTTGGTCGGTTAGGCCGAATTCGACCTCAAGCCGATTCCAGAGGTCGAGAAGTTCCAGAGCGGTTGGGGGTCGGTCGAGAGGTGAAGGGTCCACGTGCAAGTGAAGTATCGGCCTGCGGAAACGCGCGTGCATTGCACCCAGCGATAGCTCGGTAACCTGGTCACGTAGCGACAGGCTCGCAATATGCCGCGGCTGGATTGCAATGACCTGGACGTTTTTGTCCTTTACCCAGTGGCGGTAAAGGGACTCGCCGCCATGTCCCCTTGTCGCTCCCGTGATCATGACGCTCGCTCTGCGGTCTTCAGCACTCGCTCCAGGATGAATCTCGCGCGCGCAGCGGTACGTCTCAAATCCGCCAGGACAGTTTCTGTCTGTTCGTGTCGTGGTTTGTCGCCCGCCTCGCGTAAGGCTGCCGCAAGCTGCACCGCGGCGCCTACGCCTTTTCCAAAGGTAGCTATTGCTTTTGACAATGCTACAACGTCGTCCGCGGGCAAGACACGCGCTGACGCAGGAGGTGATGCGCGGATCTCTTCTGATGGATTGGGAATGTCGCCGACTGCGGTGACAATTGCCCCTCGTGCCCAGGCCGCAGCGGACATCCCTGATCCCGCGGCCAGCACTGTTACCCTGTGCAGCAACTGTGGCGTCAATCGGACCAGCAGCTGACTGTCCATCGCCCTTCGTTCTGATGTCTTACCGACCATGGGAGTCGCCTCCGCAATTCTGGTCAAACGGTACTGGACCGCCGTCCGCCGTCTCGATCTTCGACCCACCCTCCCTAATATTGAGAAACTTAATCACCATGAGAGCGTCGGCATCGCCGCGGCTGGCGTCGTTCAAAAGGTTTCGTGTTAGTGAATCCCAAATCTCATGTGACATCGGTTACCTCGCTCACGCTCGCAAAGCAAAAATGGGGATTGATTGGTCACCGTTATGGCGTGTCAGTTTATTGATGGCTGACCGACCGCTTCACAGTGACCGGGGTGGTTCGAATAAGGGTTTTCTGCATCGCAAATACCCATTGTTCATCCGAAATACCCATCGACTGTGCATCAGGTAGTCATGAGCGCCGACCCTTATCGGTCTTAACGACGACATTTTTGGTAAGAGCGTCTCGTGTTTCCTGATCGCGCGCAAGTGACACGGCTGGTCTTCCGCTGCCATCACATGCTGTGGTGTCTGCACCGGCAGCGACCAGGGCCCTGATAATCTCAACTTTCCTATCTCTGATCGCAAGATGCAGGGGGGTGTTCCCCCATTTGTCCAGGATGTCGACAGCCGCACCTTGCGATAGCAGGAACTCGACAATGTCGAGATGGCCGGCCGGCGCTACGATATGAAGTGGCGCGTACATTCCAAAAAACATGTGGTTCACGTCCAGTCCAGCGCGAACAAGCGTGCGTACACGGGAGCTCAACCCGTTGCTTAATGACCTGACGCTGTCATCAATGAAGCCAATGCTATTGATATAGTTTTCGGGTTCGGGTTCGGTGCTTTTCATCTTGACCTCCGCAGTTCGATTGGGCCGGCTAGGGCTGGGTCTGTTCAAAAACGATTGTATTAAGCAATGGACATTTGCTGGTGTGCTCTGTAGCATTTGAAACTAGCTGGGATAACAACTCGACAACGGGATGATGACTATTAGCAAGAGCCATGGATATCGGAGTTGAACCTCCCAAATTCCTGACACCACAGTCCGCACCACAGTCAACAAGATGCTTAACTATGTCCACGTGGCCATTCGCGGCTGCCCAGTGCAATGGGGTGCTCCCACTGTGACTCGGTACGGCGATGTCAGAGCCTAGCGACAAGAGAAGCCTTACAATTGAAGCGTTGCCACGCTGCGCAGCGCAATGAAGCGGGGTATAACCATATCTGTCCCGCGCGTTGATGTGCGCGCCGGCGCTTAGCAGACATCTAATCATTGGTATGTTATTTAATTGCACAGCCAAGTGTAGAGCGGTGGCACCATCTTGGTTCGATGCATCTACATCCGTGCCGGCATCCGTTAGCCTCCGCACGTTATCAAGGTCTCCTGTCATCACTGACTGTATCAAACACTCTGTATGCACCGCTGGCTCCCTGTCATCGCTAATTTAGAAAAAGGGTTGTCCATTATATCAGTACGCTGTAGCATGCACGGCTCTGCCTGTCTCAATAAGACAAGCAATTTCAGAGTGACTATTGGCCTCTGCCAATTCAAAAGGGGTCTGTCCGAAATTGTTCACGGGATAAATTCGGGCGCCCGACTTAATCAATAAATCAACAACGTCAATATGTCCTCCCGCTGCGGCTCGATGAAGCGGCGTGTCGCCGGCGTCATTCATTGCGTGTACATCCGCACCGTTGATTGTCAGTAGCTCGACAACAGATGTCTGCCCACGATCGGCGGCAACATGCATTGGCGTAAAGCCATAGATGTTCCGTGAATTAATGTCACAACCGCCGTCGATTAGACACTTGACTACAGTAGTGTGTCTGTTCCCCGAGGCCCAATGCAATGGCGTGTTTTTGCAGGTGCTCTTCTGATTGACGTTTGCACCATTTGCGATAAGGCGAGCAACTTTGGATATGTCGCCAACTCTCGCTGCATAAGTCAGGGATGTGGTCATCAGATTGTCCTTATTGGTCGATTAAACACCGAATCTCTTTGGAATTAGCGTACGCTCAACGCCGCTTAACAGTAGCCGGTTTTGCTGCATTGGTGAGGATATAGACAATGTCCTTATAGCCATTGTTTTCAGCAAGCTGGATCGCAGTCAGCCCGTCATTTGCTGTTGCATGAACATTGGCGCCGTTTGCAAGCAGTACTTCGATAATAGCACTGCGGCCATTCCATGCGGCCCAGTGTAGCGGAGTGTCGCTGAAACTGTTCAATGCGTTCACATCAGCACCACTGGCAACCAAATACTGTACTGTTTCGACATGACCGCCTCCTGAGGCCCAGTGCAGCGGTGTGTTTCCGTAATGGTTTCTTGCTTCTAGGGCTGCGCCAGCAGTGACGAGAACCTTAACGGCTCCACTATGACCGTCCCTCGCCACGAAGTGCAGTGGCGTGTCACCGTATTGATTTGAGATGTTGACGATCGCGCCAGCCGCAACAGCACGTTCCACGGCTTTCTCGTCGCTACGCTGGGCAGCAATCAGCAGTAAGTTGTACATGACCGGCTTCCTTGGATTTGATGATCGACGAGTGTCTATATTGAGGCGTGCCACCGACTATCTGGCGCTGCCTTGAAAAGGCGGGGCGCCATTATCGTTCACAGCATTCACGTCTGCACCGTTGGCGACCAGATATTTGACGATGGCGGCGTAGCTGTATCTGGCCGCCAAGCGCATTGGGGTGATGCCTTTTGCGTTCACAGCATTCACGTCTGCACCGTTGGCGACCAGATACTTGACGATGGCGGCGCGGCCATATCTGGCCGCCAAGTGAAGAGGGGTGTTGCCATACAGGTTCACCGTTTTCACATCTGCGCCCTTGGCCACAAGGTGTTCAACGATGGCGGCATGACCAGCATCTGCCGCCAAATGTAGAGGAGTGCTGCCAGACTTGTTCCTGACATTCACATCCGGACCCTTGGAGATCAGAAGCTCCACGATGCCGGCTTGTCCTTGTCTGGCCGCCATGTGAAGAGCGGTGTTACCCCAGTCGTTTGTTGAACTCACGTCTGCACCTTTGGTGACCAGATACTCAACGATGCCGACATGATCGTATATCACTGCCCAGTGAAGAGGGGTGTTGCCATACTTGCTATGACTATTTATGGCCGGCCAGTGCTGAGGGGTGTTGCTATACTTGCTATGACTATTCATGGCCGGCCAGTGCTGAGGGGTGACGCCATACTTGTTCGGAGCATTCACATCCGCGCCCTTGGCAATCAGAAACCCCACGATGCCGGCATGTCCATACTCAGCCGCCAGGTGCAGAGGGGTGTTGTCCCACTCTCCCTTACCATTCACGCCCGCGCCATTGTCGACCAGATGTTCGACGATGGCGGCATGTCCATTCATGGCCGCCAAGTGAAGAGGAGTGTCGCCATACTCGTTCGGGGCATTCACGTCTGCGCCATGGGCGATCAGATGCTCGACGATGGCGGCATGACCATTGATGGCCGCCCAGTGGAGTGGGGTGTTGCCAGACTTGTTCAGAGCATTCCCATCCGCCCCATGGGCGACCAGAACCTTGACGACACCGAACTTACCAAACGCGGCCGCCCGGTGCAGAGGGGTGTTGCCGCTCTTGTTCACGGCATTCACGTCCGCGCCCTTGGCGACCAGGAACTCCACGATGCCGGCATATCCTTGTCTGGCCGCCCGGTGCAGAGGGGTGTTGCCGCTCTTGTTCACGGCATTCACGTCCGCGCCCTTGGCGATCAGATGTTCGACG
>SESF01019035.1_pt1 | contig 51020 bp, 58 predicted proteins | sample 3171521 | NCBI WGS metagenome assembly SESF01 (sample SAMN10866945, study PRJNA518727) | freshwater metagenome | biome: subpolar coniferous forest; feature: holomictic lake; material: water; isolation source: holomictic Lake 227, 6 m and 8 m depth | place: Canada: near Kenora, Ontario | collected...
AACTGGTGCAACTGGTAACGACACTATAACTGGTGGAACTGGTAACGACACTATAACTGGTGCAACTGGTAACGATACGATAACAGGTGGCGTAACATTAACCGTAGTAGATGATAACGGTAATCCAGTTGGTGCAACTGGCACAACTGATGGTAGTGGTGTAGTTACTGTTTCTGGTGTATCTGGAACTGATATTGCTACTCCAACTGGCACTCCAACTGGTACTCCTACAGGTACTCCTACAGATGGCGTAACATTAACCGTAGTAGATGATAACGGTAATCCAACTGGATTAACCGGCACGACTGATGGAACTAAATTAACTTTAACGCCAAGTACACCTAGTACACTTGAAACAACAAACACACCAATTGATTTGTCTAGTAAACCTACAGGTACAACTGGCAACGTTACATTAACTAATGTAGATGGTCAAACTGGTACAAATGATACAAACGTCAATACTAGTGGAGAAACAACGCCAATTAGCGGAGTAGATACAGCAGCCGAAGCAGCCGCAAAAGCCGCTAAAGAAGCGCAAGATGCCGCTGATGCTAAAGCCGCACAAGAAAAAGCCAATGCAGAGGCTGTTGCTAAAGCCGCAGAAGAAGCACAGGCAAAATCTAACGCAGAAGCTATTGCAAAAGCACAAGCTGAGGCAAATGCAAAGGCAAACGCTGATGCCGAATCAAAAAATCAAACTACTAGTGATTTAGCCAGTAAATATAATGTAGGACCTGTTAGTAATAATCCTAGTCAAGCACCACAAACGGTAACATTAGATAATTTAGCATCTGCGTACAATATTAATCCATCTAATAGCGTACAAATGGGACCATACACGCCTGAGCAACAAAAAGTTATTGATGCTAAAGCACAGGCTGATGCACAGGCAAAAGCAGACGCACAGGCTAAAACTGATGCACAAGCTAAAGCTCAATCTGATGCGATAGCAAAAGCACAAGCTGAAGCACAGGCTAAATTAAAAGCTGATTCTGATGCTAAAACAGCCGCACATGAAAAAGCGGTTGCTGACGCGAAAGTCGCAGAAGATGCTAAAGCAGCAACAGCTAAAGCGGCAGCAGATGCTAAGACGGCAGCAATTCAAGCCGCTAAAGATGCAGCGGCAACAGCGGCAGCACAAAAAGCCGCTGAAACAAAAGCTGCGGCTGATGCAAAGGCACAAGCAATTGCAGAAGCTAAAGCTAAAGCTACCGCAGATAAAGTCGCTAAAGCGCAAGCCGCAAAAGAAGTAGCGGATGCTAAAGCTACGGCAGATAAATCAGCGGCTGACGCGAAATTAGCTGCTGACAAAGCAATGGCAGATGCAAAAGCGGCAGAGAAAGCAAAGGTAAAAGCTGATGCGAAAGCAGCGGCTGATGCTAAAGCGGCTGAAGCAAAAGCAATTGCAGATACTAAAGCGGCAGAAGCACAAGCCGCAAAAGATGCAGCTAAAGCTAAAGCTGATGCTGACGCGAAAGCTAAAGCTGATGAAAAAGCGGCAGCGGATAAAGCAGTAGCAGACGCGAAAATTAAATCTGATGCAGATGCAGTTGCTAAAGCAGAAGCAGATGCACTTGCTAAACAACAAGCTGAAGATTTAGCTAAATCTTTAGAAGCGGCAAAACAAACAACTGCTGATCTGGCGAATAAATACAATATCAATCAAATTTCATCAGATAATTTAACAGTTGAGAAAAATCCTAATCAAGCAACTGTTGAGCAACAAGGACCTTATACTCCAGAACAGCAGAAAGTTATTGATGCTAAACAAACACAAGATGATGCCGCTGCTAAAGTACAAGCAGATAAATTAGCCGCAGAAAATGAAAAAGCGGTTGCCGATGCAAAAGCAAAAAATGATGCACAGGTAGCGGCAACTAAAGCCGCTGCTGATGCTAAAGCTAAAGCGGATCAAGCAGCACAAGATGCAAAAGAAACAGCGGCAGCAAAAATTGCGGCTGATGCAAAAGCTGCGGCTGATGCAAAGGCACAGGCAATTGCAGAAGATAAAGCTAAAGCAGAAACCGACAAAGCCGCTAAAGCCGCAGCCGCTAAAGCGGCAGCAGAGGCAAAGGCGGAAGCTGCTAAGTCAGCAGCAGCGGCAAAAGTAGCGGCAGATAAAGCCGCATCGGATGCTAAAGCAGAGGCTAAAGCAAAGGCAGCAGCGGATGCTAAAGCAAAAGCGGAAGCAAAAGCGATAGCAGATAAAGCTGCATCAGACGCTAAAGCGGCAGCCGCGCAAGCCGCTAAAGAAAAAGCAGCGGCTGATGCAGAAGCAAAAAAACAAGCAGCAGCAGAGGCAAAGGCTAAAGCTGATGCCGCTAAAGCACAGGCAGCAGCAGATGCAAAAGCAAAAGCTGATGCAGCAGCAGCCGCTAAAGCTATAGCAGATAAAGCTGCATTAGAAAAAGCACAAGCGGCTGCTATTGAAAAACAAAAGACATTAGATGCTAATGCTAAAGCAAATCCAACAGTGGCTAATCTTGCGGCTAAGTATCATGTTGCACCAAATGTGATAAGCGCAGCAAACATGATAATTGCTGATCCAACGCTTAATGTTGAAAATGTTCGTGGTTGGTATGGGCATATTGGAAGCATTGAAGGATTCCCACGCATTTACGAAATCATGGATGCACTTAAAAACAAAGATTCGCAACCTACTAAAATGCCAACAGTTAGTGAAATGGCTAAAAATTACAATGTCAGTGAAAATGCTATCAATGCCGCATTGCTTAAAACAACAGATGCTACTGATGCAGAAATTAAAGACTATTTAAAACAACATCCAGTTAGTGCTAATGAAAGCAAATATCTTGATGGTATATCTCGTGCTATATATTCAAAAATGGGCGCAGTTGTACAAAATGCGGCTAACGCAGCGGAAACGGCAACAACAAGTAACGCAACAACGCCAGCCGTAGTAAAACCAGTTGAAATTGCAAAAACGACACCTGAAACTACTGCTAAAGTAACACAAATAGCACAAGTAAATGATTTGGCTAAACAGATTGTTGATGTGACAAAAGATACGCCAAAACCTATTTCGCTAGACAAGGCTAAAATAATATCAGTTGAATTGGTTACGCTACCAAAACCTGACAACGTATTTGATTACGATAATCCAGATGCGATAACTGTTCCAGAGCTTTTATTGAAATTTTTAAAATCTCCTTTATATCTTGCGCCACCAATAGGGTATGCAGTAGATTCTATATCAAATTTAATTAACGGTAAAAATATAGAAGATCCGGATACATGGTTTTATAATCTTCTTATGTCATCAGATATAATCAGTGGAAAAAGCATACAAGAGTGGGTACCAGAATCGTTACAACCGTATTTTCGCACTGCAATTGGCGGTAGAGATTTTGGTTATAAAGCCGTGAATCCAGATGGCACGCCTATCATGGGAATTACAACAACCATTGATGCTGATGAAAAGTATCATTATTATGGTCCAGATGGTACGCCTTATTATAGTTTAAAAGATTATTCTAATATAGATTTAACTGATTCACTTAACTCTGGTCATTTGCTTACAGTAGGAGGTGGAAATCCTATTGGCGCAGGCATTAAAGTTCCAACAACTGATGCTGTTACTGAAAAATTTGCTGATTTTATTACAAATAACATAAATAACCCTGATGCAATTCAAAAATACGCTAAAGATAATAATCTTGGGGATACTGCATTAATAAAAGCAGTTGATTTTGCAAAAGATAATGCTAATTATATAAAACAATTTAATCAAGATAGTTTGTTTTCAGTAGCACAACCAGGCGCAATAAAAGATTCAAATGGCACGCCTATTGGCGATGGAAAATCTCCAGTTGCTGTATTTAAATTGCCACAAACAAATAAACCAACAGAAGAATTTGCTAAATTTGTTGAAGACAATCCAGATGATCCAGCCGCTATTGATCAATATATTAAAGATAATAATCTTGAAACGACGCACATTGCTGAGTCTATTCACAGTGTAAAAAACAACGCTGATCTTATTGCCAAATTTAATGCAGCAGCAAATCAAGGCATTGCAGATGGAACATTGCAAGATGGAAATCTTATTGGATCAGAATTATTTCCCACCACTAATGCAGCTATTGAGGCTCTCGCGGATGGGTTTGTTCCTCTCAGTTTAGGCATTAACTTAATTGCCGAGATTAACTCTATATTTAATGGCACCAATTATAATGATGAGTTAGCAAAAGAATCTAACATCTACAATCATTGGTCAGCCGAAAATCCAATCACCTCTAAATTATTACAAACACTTGGCACAATTGGATACTCTGAAATAACTGGCGGATCTGGTCCAACTGATTCAATGAAAGTTAGCAGTATTTGGAATAAAGACTTGAGCGATAATGGACGATCTATTGCTGTTAATCTCAGTGAAGGTCCTATAACTGCCACACCTATCGATTCAAAAGGAAACGCTATTGGTGAAACGATTACGCTTAATCAAGATAGACTAGGAAACACATTCCTTCAAGATATTGGAGCGCATATCGGAAAATCAGTTGATGATTTAATTGGCAGTATTGAAGGCACCGTTGGATCCATTCAAGATTTCTTCACACCTGCTGAAGTAGATCAAGAAACAGTTAATCCAATTTATGATGAAGCAATCAAAGGCATTACTAATTTATACGACAATCCATCATTTGATTATCTTGGCGCATTAGCACCAAGCTCTATGTGGCACTTTCCGACGACTATTCCAAATGCAACGCCAGATCTAAGCAGTGCAAATTTTTGGGGAAGTACACTTGGCAACAGTTATAATACCAACTTTGGTGATTGGGGAAGTAGTAATAACTTTGATGCCAATGCCGCATGGGGCGGGAACAATATTCCTCCTGGATGGGGTCTAAACGATTTTGGACTTTTAGATTACAACTCATCACCTCTAAATACTATTAGCAACAATCTAAACAATACTGGGAATTGGAGTGACAACGTAAATACTAGTCAAAGTCTAGCAGGAAGTAATACACTGACGAACGGTGGCACGTCACAATATCCTGGAATAGATGCAACTACATTGGCATATTTAGGATTCCTCAATCGTGGGTAACAAAATTAACAGATTTTATGGAGAAATTTAATGGCAAATATTGAAGATTTAGCAGAAAACTATGGTGTCAATGGTGGCATCGATACGGAGGATAACCAGCCGACGATTCAAGATATGGCATCAAATTATTCACTTAATCCAGACATGCAAAAACAGTTGTTCACTCAATATGGTGAAGCACGCAAAACGGCTGAGGCGCAACGTGCGTTACTTCGTGATGCGCTTGAGAAAAACTTAATCAATCAGCAACCTGAAGACAAGTCAGAGATGTACTTCAAGCTGGCAGCGGCTCTTGCCGCACCATCAACAACAAGAGGTTTTGGTGAGCCATTGATGAATGTTGCTAATGCAATGGCTGAGAGTCGTGCATCAGAGCGTAAGCAACGCAATGAGAATATCGCAAAGCAGTTGTCTTCACGTCAAGCCATTGCAGAGCTTTACGGTGAAGACGAGAAAAGTTTAGGCTCTATGCTGGCGCGTTATCATATTAATCAACGACCATCTGCGGCTTTGCAATTCTCAAAAGATTATGCTGCGGCTGATGAACCTACGCGGCAAAGTATGGATAAATACTTATCCGCTACGCACAATCCTCAACGTCCAGAAACACCTGTTGCAGTTGTTAAAGATGGTCAGCAAGTGCTTGTTCCTCAATCGTCATCATATGGTTTACCGCCTGCAAGTTCATTGGAAAAACCTGAAAAATTGCAACAAGTTCCGGCTACACAAGTAAATGCTCAAAATGGAAACTTTGCAACAATAAGAGAAATTGATGCAGCAATTGAAGCAGTAAAGAAAAATCCTGAAGCATTTGGTATGAAAAATTACGCACCAACAACAGCAATTCAACGATTTGATCCAGAAGGTAATGATCCAAGAAATAAAGTTGGTTCGATTGCATCATTAAAACGTCATGATTTAGCAGGTGCAGCAGTTCCTTTAGCAGAAGAAAAAAATCTTGCACCATCAATTCCAATTGCGACAGATGATCCTAAAAAGATTATTACTAATTTACAAAATTTAAAAACTAATATTCTTAGAATTGAAGAAGAACGAAACTCAGGTTTTGGTGAAGATTCTGGTTATAAACCACGTTTAAGATCGTATCAATCAAATTCGTTAAATAAAAAAGAATCAAATACAACAAATCCAAATGATCGTCTTGAACAGTTAAGAAAATTGCACGGAGGTAATTAACCATGAGCCAAATTGATGATTTAGTTAACGATGCTGAAGAAGCATATAATCTTGGCGATAAAGGACTATCATTAAAGATTTATGAAAAAGTTGATAAGCTAAAAGGCGAAATGGAAAAAGACCAAAATCGTAAATGGTCTGATGTTCCAAGAGAGGCGTTAGGAAATTTACCTATGGATGTAGTAGATGTTGCAAAATCATCTATTGAACCATTGTTGCATCCAATTGAATCAGCACAAGCCGCATTAGATTTAGGCAATGCGGCAGTTCAAAAAGTATTGCCACAGTCGGTGATTGATGTGATGTATAAACTCAATCCAGAAACTGCTAAAAATCCTGAAAAACTGCAAGCCGTATTTCAAGCAATAACCGATGAATATGGCAGCATGGATAATTTTAAGAAAACATTGGCTACGCATCCTGCAAGAGTCGCTGCGGATTTAGCAACATTTATTCAACCAGCACGCCTGCTTACAAAAAATAAAGCATTAAGCGCATTGTCCAATTTAGATCCAAGTGTTGCACCATTTGCAGCGGTAGGAAAACTAAAAGAGCCTATTAGCAATTTAACTGCATCAGCATTAGGAACGCACACCGGTGTAGGTGATGTGCCTATTCGCGAGGCATACCAAGCTGGTTATGGTGGTGGCGATCCATTAGATGCATTAATGCGACACATGCGCAAAGAAGAAGGCACGTCGCTTACTGAGCCGGTTGATATTTTGGAACAATCTCTTAAAAATATGCGAGGTAAGACATCAAAAGATTACCAGGCTGGGATGCAAGATATTCGCCAAAATGAATCATTACAGCGTTTATTTAATCGATATAATCCACTTGATTTTGTTCCTGTTGAACAAGCGGCTCGTGGCGCATTAAATATGAAAAAATATGATGGATTTGATAAAAATCCTAATTTGCAAACGCAACGCAATGCAATTATGGATGCAATGCAACGCTGGAAAGATGAGCAACAACCAACATCAATGCAAAGATTACAAGGTGTTCCTCGTGGTAAAGATTTTAGAAACGTCAGTGGTTTTGATGCATTAAAACAAGGTATTCATGAGCTTGGAGATTGGAACAATCCAAGAGATCCATCCACTATGATGGCATCAAACGTATCAAACGCTATTAAAGATGAAATATCAAAACAGTCTAATTCGTATGCAGGACTTATGCGCGATCAAGCACGCAGAATCAGAGAAGCCGATGACATTGAAAAAACATTTAATCTAAAACCTAATACAAAAGATGAAACACAATTAACCAAGGCGCAAGGATTAACACGCAACAACGTTAATACTTCGTATGGATTACGAATGGATAAATTGCGAGAACTTGAGCCGTATGGCGCAGAAAACGTACTGCCCATGCTATCAGGTCAAGCGTTATCTCCTTATGCTCCAAGAGGTCTTGCTAGAGCAGGAGCAACATCTGTAGGCGCATATTTAGCTGGTGGTGTACCATTAACAATAGCAGACTTAATGTTATCATCGCCAAGACTTGTTGGTGAAGCTGCGGTTGCAACTGGAAAAGCTGCACGGTATGGTGAAAAAGGATTGAATGCTTATAAAAATGCATTAGATGCGGCTGGAATAGATCAAAAGTATTTAAACAACATGATGTATCAACTGCAAAGCGCACAAGATGCATACGACGAAGAAGAATAAAAAAAGCCGCTGAAAAGCGGCTTCTTTATTTACAAGTCACGCAACATCTTAGCAAGAATTGTTAATGCTTCTAATGCTTTCAAAATCTCCCATGCTATCATTTAATTTCATCCATTTGTTAAACGCAGCTTCTGGTGTAGCACCACAAGCAACTATTGAAAAATTGGTATAGCAAAGCCATTTATTGCCTACCTTTTTAATTTTTGGTTTCATCTCTCTCGCCTGCTTAATACCAAATTGCTTACGCTAATTGGATCCATTGGATTATCAGCCAACCATTTTAGCAATTCCATATACTCAGCGCATCGTTGTTTATTCATTGCTAAGATAGTTTCTTCGGGATGTTCTTTGGCACTCCATTGCTTCATTAAAAACCTTCTGTTTTGATTAAACGATCCAAATACCAATTTGCCTTGCGCAGATCCTCAATGCCATTTTTATCTTTGTATCGCCATAGATATTTGAACACATTGCCTCGCAGATAGCCGATAAACTCTGCATGAGTAAGCATAGCTGCCATTGCGTCTATGCACTCCATTCCTGCTCCTTTATAATGCAATGGCGCATGTACTGAGTCGCCTGTTAGCATAAAGTCATCCCCCATTTTGCTGGCATCGCGGTTGTAGTTAACATTGATTCATCTCTAAACTAAAAATTAAACAAAAAAGTATGATAGTAAATAACGCCATTAGCATGGCTTGTTTAAGACTTCCCATTTTTTATCCTCTATTTTATTGCCATTAATATCTAGCCACCAAAATTCTAAAACAGCATTTTTTGCACCTTCTGGAGCTTTACTCCAATCCACTTCAAATTGCTGAGTTGTTTGCCGGTCATTCCATTTTAACAATAATTCTTCAAACCAGTCCTCATCGCAGACGTGGACATTTGACATGATGTCTTCAAGTTGTTTTTGCGTTAATAAAGCCATGTTATTTCCCCGTACTTCCAAAGCCACCACGCTCAGTTTCTAAATAAAACTCGTCAACTTCTTCAAACTCAACATGAATGATGGGAATAAACATCATCTGTGCAATGCGATCTTGGGGATTAATTTTATAAACACCTGTTCCGGTATTTTTGATCGATACAAACAATTCTTTATTATAATCAGCATCAATTAAGCCAACGCTATTTCCTAACTTGATTCCATAGCTATGACCTAAACCACTGCGCGGCAGAATCAAAGCCGCTACTTCGCTTTCATAGATATTGATAGCAAGTCCTGTTGGTATCAATACTGTTTCACCAAGATCCAATGTCATGGCTTTATTTATGTTAGCTCTCAAATCTACTGCTGCACTTTTTTCTGTAGCATATTCTGGGATAACTGCTGTTTCGTCTAATCTTTTAATTTCAATTTTCATTTTGTTACCTCGCATTTAGGAATTTCGTTTTTTGATGTTTCAGCTACTGCCACACAGATAATTGCAACTATTGCTAACACAATCCATGCTTGAAAAATCGTTGGGTTGTTATCCATTCTTTTTCTCCTCATACTTTTCTAAAACATTCTCAGCATCTTCAAGTTGTCGTTCATTTAATAAACCCATAAAGTTAACTCCCATCGTGTCGGCATTAAAAAATGTGTCTTTAAAAATGCGCGTATTAACTTATTACCGCGTTTTACATCATCTAAAACTGGTTTATTGTAGATTTTTTCGTCATCCACAATTACTTTGCCACGTCTTCCAATCAAATCACCGCAGTTTTTCATAAACAAATCTTTTTGATAAAAGTAAACGGTGTAATTTCTTATTGTGCGCGAATAACGATCTTCATTTTTCATCCTATGATTAACCGTTTGTGGTGATAAGTTATGCTCCATCGCAAAATCCATAACCGTACACTCATTATCGCTTGGATGTACTACTAATAAATTATTAATTTTGAAGTTTGTATTATCACCATCAACAAAAACAATTGAATCTTCAAACGCTGGATAATAACCATGTGAGAAATATACTGCTGCTCTCCACACGCTGTGATACTTTACATAATCAATTCCTGTGACTTTGATTGTTGCATTACTATTTGCCCAGCAAAAAGCGGCTGGGCGTGATTGATGAAACTTACGAAAGAACTCGCCAGTTTGCGGATCGTATCGCAGATTCTCTTTTAAAATATCAATGTCTTTTAAAGACATTCTGATTGCTTTTTTTTTCATAATTACCTTTGATGTTTAATCACGTTAAAGATTGGTCTTTCATCACCACACTCGCCACAAATTCTAATCTGGCGACTTGGATAATTTTGCCACCAGGGATGAAGGCAATCTTTTTTATCTGGTTTTACATATGGTACAGGCGATACTGGTTTAATCAATGCCATAGCCATATCCCCCCCAATATTAATGCTAATACATAAAATATTAATGCTGCAATGTCGTCAATCTCCACGCGCGTACTCCACCATAAAACAAACTATTAAAACAAAAATTCCCGTGAAAAATATTAGTTCAGCCACAATCATCCTCCTCCAATGCTCTTAACATTAACTTCAACTGCTCAATCTCTTTGAGGATCTGAAGTTTAATTTTCTTCAACTCCTTCTTGTTTTTCTGCGCCATTGTCAGGCGCTTGTATAATTCTTCTTTAGTCATTTTGCTACCATCTCCCCACGAATGTTGCGTTCCATTTCGTAAACACTGTAAATTTTGCCATCTTTTAAAACAAACTCGCCAATATTTGTTTTAATGATTTCATAATGATGTCTGTGTGTTGCTGCTATAATTAAAAAGCAAAGCAATGCACCAATTGCAAATGAGCAAATAGCCACCCAAATTAAATCGTTTTTCATTTTGTTTCCCCAATGCCGTGCATTTTTTCAATAATACGCACTAACTCAACAAAACCAAACCATTCCTTTTTTAATAATACCTCGCAGATTGCTTCGTCACTCAAAGGCTCACGCTTTGGTGCTGTGTAGAGGGGTATTGAATTACCATAATTTGTATGATGTAAGTTACCATAAGATCTGTCCTTCCAAGCCACAGGCTCAGGTGCTGGCTCTGCGAGGAGTTCTTTAATCTCAGCCTGCAATTCTTCTTGTACTGACCATAGTTCTGATGTCAATACTCTTGCTAATAACTCTCTTTCTTTACTCATTCCACTACTCCCGTTGCGCTGTCATTGCAGACAGCAGTGATAATCCGAGTTGGGCGTTTGCTCATTTGGTAAGCACCAATAGCTAAGTTCTACTCCTCCCTAGCGTTTGTGCAAGCCGTCATTGATTCATAGGGGATTACGCTTGTAGTGTATGCAATCGTTTCGTGTGTAGTTGTGTGACCTTTCTTGTCTGTGTTCATGTCTACAGTAAGGAAAGATAAAGTTAAAACCAATGTTGCGCTCATGATATTCTCCAGCTATTTAAATAGTTTTGTATTGCTTGACGTTCGCGTTCTTGATATGCGTTGTATGCAATCGTTACAGCGTTTGGCTCTTTTGAGCCGTCATCGCCTCCTATTACATAAGAAACACCTTTTAAGTCTTTTGGTAAATTTTGACTTAGCCCGTTTTGGTAATGTGAAAGTTGATTTTTCATCTCATTGCCTTTTTCAAAATTTTACGGAGTCTGGTGTTTTCTTCTATTGCTTTAGAATGCAGTTTTGCCATTGCTAAAAAAAGCGCAAGCATAACCAAATAGGCGACATCCGAGTCGTCTAGGAATTTTATAAAGTCTATCATCTTAGTATCTCAAAAAAAGCCACTCGTCTTAGCGGCAGAGGTAGGAGTATTTGTTAAATCAGATCACGCAATTTGTAATCTGAGTGGAAATTATCAATGGTGGTAGCACCACGATAAATTTCAATAAAATTGTCGTCGATATGCTCTGCAACAATGTCGAGCAATCTTTGTGATGGCTTATTAACTGGATCACCATCTTCATCAAAGATGGCAATATTTTCAATGTCAATTTCTCTTTCATCTTCAGCTTCGTGATGAAATGTAGCTTCTCTAAAGCTACCAGTTATTAACACTTCAACCTCAGCGGTCAATTCATAATTGTCATGCGTGACAATTTGGAATGTAACTGTTTCGTACATAATTATTTACTCCAAAAGTATTTTATTATTGTTTCGCCTTCTTGAAAGCGTGGTTATATATTAAATGTTCTTTTTAATCTTGTAAATTATAATTTACAAAATAAATAAATAAAAAAGTAAAAGTTAAATTATTTCAATGAGTTAAAAACGGCATCTTGTACCTTTTCTTTATTTTTTAACGCGGCAAGCACTGCCGAATCTATTGTTTTATTAGCTAAAATGTAGTGAATAAACACCGTTTTTGTTTGTCCCTGCCTGTGAATTCTTGCGTTAGCTTGCTCAAACAGCTCAAGCGAATGCGTTAAGCCGTACCAGACAACCACATTTCCACCGTCTTGCAAGTTTAACCCATGCCCAGCACTGGCAGGATGACATGCAAACAATGGTATTTTTCCCGCGTTCCAGTCGTCTACTTTTTGCTCTGAATTGTCCTGAAGCGTTTGCACATAAGCAAAACGTAATTTAATTTTTTCTAAATCTGCTTTAAACGTATAAAAAAGCAAAATAGGCGCATTGGTTTCATTGACGATTGATTCAAGTGCGTCAATCTTTGCATCGTGTAGATGTAGCGTGTTTTTGTTTTCATCGTAAAGAAAACCGTTTGCAATCTGAATGCACTTGCCAACAAGAACAGCCGCGTTAGCAACCGCAATCGTTTCTTTGCCAATTTCCACAATCAATTCTTTGCGAATCTCTTTATACGTTGCGTGAGCTGCTGGCGACATATCAACCATTACTTCATTGTGAACAACGGGCGGCATATCTAAATAATCAGCGGCTTTCATTGATAAACATATATCATCAATTTTGGCTGTTATTTCGCTCATGGCGGATGGTTTAGGCTTAAACGTGTACTGATTATAGCCAACGTCAAACCATTGCAATCTAAACGCGCTAACGGTCTTAAATAGACGCGCACCACCATCAAGCAAAAAAAGTTGCGACCATAAATCATGAACCGAGTTTGCAGCGGGTGAACCTGTCAACCCAACCACGCGCTCAATGTTTTTGCATAATGCTTTAGCTGCTTTAAAACGTTGGCTTGAATGGCTTTTTAAAAGGCTAAATTCGTCAAATATCACCATGTCGTATTTAGGCTTTATTGCACTATCTTTAACAAGCCAAGACAAACAATCAATATTGATAACGTGAATTTGTGCATCACTTTGCAACGCGATTACCCGTTGCGTTGGTACACCAACGCAAATGCTAAACGTGAGATGCTGGAGATGCGCCCATTTTTGTGCTTCATTGTGCCAAACCGTTTTGGCAACACGCAAAGGCGCAACAATTAAAACCCGTTGCGGGTTTATGTCAGCAATAGCCGTTAACGCGCTTACAGTCTTACCTAAGCCGCATTGTTGAAATAATGCGCACTTAGGCGTTGATTTTATTTTATCAACGCTTGTGACTTGATATGCGTGCATTTGTGAGCGCGTTAACGTTTTCATATTATTGATTAAAAAATAAATTGAAGATTGGGTTTAGTGCTTTGTTAAACGTGTAATTTTCTAAATCATGTTTTGATCTAAAAATAACTTTAAATCCATCTTCATCATTAACTTTAACTTGCAGCACTTGGGTTGCTCCTTTGCCTTCTCGATGCTCAATTCCTTTTTGATCTAAAAATTTAACAAAGTCATCAAATAAAAAAACAGGGAAAAGATTAGTGTCGTAAAAATAATTTTTAAAACTTTCATCAATTTTCATGGTCAATGAACTCCTTGCAATCAAAAATAAATTTATCTACTTCATCTTTAGATGATAAAACATTTACCTGCACACCTAATTTAAATCTTGTTGCATGGTCATGTAGTTGAGCTTTTGTTGGTGATTCGCCATTGGCTTTTAATTCAACAAGCAACATCAAGCCATGCGGTAGTGTGACCAATCTATCAGGCACACTGCAATTAGCCGGTGACGTAAACTTTTCACACAAGCCACCGATCTCTTTTACTTGTTTACACAAGTATTGTTCAATTTCTTTTTCTAACATATCAATCCTTTAAAACTAAAAAACCAACTATCAAGGATTACTTGACAGTTGGTTAAAATCAAATAACCATCAAATAAACATCAATTAAAAATCATCGTCATTTTCATCATAAGAATCAAAGTCATCGACTGACGCATTACCACCGCCAAACCGTTCACCTTGTTTAAATAACTGCACTGCGATCAAATTACAGTTAATGCGTTTGCCATATGAGTTATCTTGAAACCAAAAGTCAATTTTAGCATTGACATAATCACCGCTAAAAATGCGTTCATCTTCTTTTGTGAGTGTGACCTTTTGTTGGTCAATAACAATAGGGCGTTTTTTTGTTGACCCTTTGATGCTCATACACCCTGCATAACCAACATAATCTTGCATATCACCGTCCATTAACGGCTGTTTGTAAAGTTTAGGCACTTTACCTGTGCCAAACTTTTCAACGGCAAAATCAGCAATTGTTTTTTCAATCAATTTGATGGTGTCAGCGTGTTGAGATTTATCGAGGAGAAACGTTGCGGCATATTTGCCAGTGCTTTCTTGGTTGTATTCTTCATGTTCAAAGAGTGAAGCAAAAGAAAGACGAACGTTTTTTAACATAATTGCAGCCATGATATTTTTCCTTTTATGAATTTAGAAACTTAAGAATTTATTGCCTTATTGTTAAGGCGTGTAAATTATAATTTACATTAATCAAAATCGTCAAGCACATTTTTTAATGCTGGGCGTTTATCGTCAATAGTTGCAAGTGTTTGACTTCCTGATAGTGTTGCGTAAAGGTTTGAAAACATTAACTTATCTTCTTTGCTGATTAGTTTTTCAGCCTGCGCAACACTGATTAATTCGCTTTTAATTGGGTTGATATTCATTGCAGTTAATGCGCTTTTAATTGCATTATCGTCCGCGTTCCATTTGCGTGAGTTTCTGCCGGCTACCAGTTTATAGCCTTTTAATTGATCTGCATTAGCCAAATCATAAGCGTGTTCTTTTACGCTCTTAATCCATGATTCAATTAATGATAGATTGGGGAGTATCTGCGCAATCTGCTCAGGCGTTAAACTTTCAACCGCAAGTAATTGCGGCTCATTTGTTATTTCAAAATCAGACGTGACAACCTCAAACGTTTTTTGTGCTAATGCTGCGCAAGTGGGTTTAGCTGCGCACCACATACAACCTTTTTCAGTTGGATTAAATGGCGCATTAACATCAAGCGTTGCATCAGCTCGTATTTTGACATCGTCGCCAAACGCAAGCAATTCATCAACTGTAATTTCCCAGCTCGTTACGTTATCAATGCGTGGCTGGTGAATGTGCATTTTTATAAATTCAATATCATAGATATGAGCAAATAAATCATACGCACCCAGCGCGTAAAGTTGCGCCTGTGTGTTATGCCGTGCATACACAGCAACGCCTTTGCCATATTTTAAGTCGATAACATGAATTGTTTTATTATCTTCATCGATAACAATCGCGTCAGCCGTTCCAAATCCTTCATGCACCCAACGGCTAAAGTCCACACGTTGCTCAAATAGCAACACGCCACCAACGGCATTGACATAATCAACGTATTTTTGAACGTGCATAGCCATGTCATCTGTTACGACAAAACCATTAAATTTTAATCCAAAATAATGCGCTGCGGGTTTAGCTGTCATTAAGCATTTTTCGGAAAGTTCATGCGCGGCTGTTCCTTCAGCGGCAAATGTAGACGAGGTGTTTGGCAGGTTCTCACACATACGAACTGACGCTGGGCAGTTAATCCAGCGTTCACTCGATGATGCGCCTAATTTTGCGTGTTTAGTTGTCATTTTTTTTAGCCTTTAGCATTTCGTTTAATGCTTCAACTGCCATTGTGCAAACTCTGCCATAATCGCGCGGATCTAAATCAACTGTTTTTTCGACGTTAAACTTGCGCAATATTTCCAGTGATATTTTACGGCTATTTGTTTTAATGCTCAGTTGCTTCAGGCAATCTTTTACGCCTTCTAGCGTTTCTTCACTTTCAACTGCTACCTGTTTACGTTTTTGCGTTTGCAACTGTGGTGGCGTATTATCCACCGCCACAACATCAACGCCCAAATGCTCCTCAATAGTCGGATTGTTAATTGATTCAAGCGCAAAACGCTCTTTAACAATCAACGTTTGCAGAAACTCTGCTTTAATGATTAGTTGGTCATACTCAAGTTGCAAGCGCAATATTGACGCGGTTCTGATTGATAATTCTTCTTTGTTCATAAAATAACTCCGTTGCTTTTAAAAAAGTTTGTTATAATGTAAAATATAATTTACAACATAAACAACAAAAGGTAAAGAAAAAATGCAAGATTTTATAAATGAGCTTCAAGACTTACTCAAACAGCATGACGGGATAGCTTTGCGCAAGATAGCTGCTCTATGTCATGTCAGTTTTATGACCATCTACAACATCAAGAACGGCAAAACCGACAACGTGACGCTATTTACCTATAACAAAATTAAAAAAGGATTAAAAAATGTTAAGTAGTGTTTATGACGATTTAGATAGAAACGGTTATACCATTACGCCCGCAAATGGTAAGCGACCACTTGGCAACGGTTGGCAACATCGAGAAAATGACCCGTCTTGGAAGAAATATGCGGCTGATAAAAATGTCGGTATCGTGCTGGGTGATCGTTTAATCGCTATTGATATTGATATATTAAACGAGGACATGGCTAAAAGCGTTCTGGCTAGTGCGCAATCGGCTTTTGGCTTTGCGCCTGTTCGGTTTGGCAATAAGCCTAAATGCTTAATGCTGATTAGAATTAATGAAGCAATGACTAAGCACAAAATAAAATTTAAGTTTGATGGACTGGAAAATCCAGCCATTGAGATTCTTGCAAACGGTCAACAGTTTATTGCGTATGGTACACACCCAGATACTAAAAAGCCTTATGTCTGGGATTTAAACGCAGGTGACGAGCCAATTAACACCACAATTGACGAATTACCAAGCGTTAATGTTGAGCAGGTTCGTGCGTGGCTTGTGTCGCTTAAGCCAATGCTTGAGCAATTTGGAGCGCATGATGTAACGTTTGACGGCTTTACGCCTGATAATGTGCAGAAAGTATTGCAGGTAAATGCTTTGGTTATTGATGATGATGACCCGTTTGCTGGTGTTTATGCTGAAATTGGTAATGATGAAATTGCAGAAATGCGTGAAAAGTTGCGTATTCAAAAAAGATTTAATGCGGATGATTATGACGATTGGATAAAGGTAGGTTTAGCGTTAAAAGATTTTCACGCGGTTGTTGGACTTGAATTGTGGAAAGAATGGTCAAGCACTGGAAGTTATGACGGCAGTGAATGTGACGCAAAATGGCATGGGTTTAAAAACAACGGTGGCGCAAAGATTACAACAGGCTCTATTGTTTACGCGGCTAAAGAAGTCGAAAGCAAGCAAGCATCACAAACGCTTTCACAATTGATTGCAAATTGCACGGTTGTTTCAGATATGCAGGGAAGCGTTGCAGATGCAATAAGGAGCGATATTAGCCTTTCAGATATTGCACGAGCAACTATTATTGGCGAATGGCGAACACGTTATAAGATTTTAGCAAACGTGGGTATTTCAATTAGTGATGCTCGAAAATTATTAACGCCTTCAAGAAATAGTCAATTAGCCGAAAATGCACCCGCGTTTTGCAAACATTGGATATGGCTTAATGATCGTGATCGTTTTTATAATGTGGATACAAAAGAGGAAATAACAAAGCAATCGTTTGATGCAAACTTCACTCGTAAAATTATGGGTGATGATACAGAAAGTGGAAATATTGGAGCTGCTAATTTTGCGTTAAATAATAATCATATCCCTTGCTTTAGCCGAGCAGTGTATATGCCGCAAAATCAGCAGTTTTTTGAGCTTAATGGGGTTCAATGCGTTAACTCATTTTCGGTCAATAGTTTACCAGAAACGCCAACTAAAATCACACTTGAAGCAATGCAGTCAATACAGCCGGTTATTGACCACATAGCCAATTTATGCGGAAAACGTGAGAAGGAAACGCAATGGTTAATGGATTTTATTGCGTATAGCACACAGAACATAGGAAAAAAAATTAAACACTCACCATTAATACAAGGTTTTGAAGGCGATGGCAAAAGCACCATAGCCGATGTTATTGCCTGTTGTCTTGGTGGGCGTAACGTAAAGCCGCTGCCACCTACAGCACTTCAAGACAAGTTTACTGGATGGGCAGAAGGTAGTTGCATGGTAGTGCTTGAGGAGTTGCGTGTTGCTGGACACAATAGATTTGATGTACTTGATACCATTAAGCCAATGATAACCAACGACACCATCGACATTCGCAGAATGAACCGTGATAACTATTCGATTGTGAACGTAACTAATTATATTGCTTTTACTAATCACCGCGACGCATTGCCGTTAAACGATCATGATAGACGCTGGGGGATAATCTTTTCACCTTACACTGACATTCATGACATGTCGCGTGATGTGGGCGACATTTACGAATATTTCGGAAAGATACGAAACGCTATATCAAATTTTGGCGGTGATATTAGACGGTTTTTTCTTGATTTTAAAATTAGCGATGATTTTAAAGCGTATGGACATGCGCCAATAACCGATGAAAAACGCTCAATGATTGCAGCAGAAAAAGGCAGTGAGCTTTTAGACTTAATTGAGTTTATTAAAAAAGGTGGTTATGGCTACAGCACAAGCATTATTTCAAGCTCGCTTTTAACAAAGGCAATCGAAAATAATTCGTTTTCAGATTATGAATTTCCAGAAATAAACCACAAGAATATGCGGAGGATTTTTGAAAATATGGGTTATATGAAAGTGGATAAGCGAGTTAAATGGAATGGAATCCCTCATCGGGTGTGGGTAAAAAAAGCAGCGGATTTTGATAATGACCGATGCCGTCAACTTTTAAATGAAACTTTATCTGTTGATGATGACTTTTAATTGCTTAAAGGTACCAGTAAAAAAGTTGGGTACCGGTAAAATAATTTTACTGGTACCTAATCAATGCCTTGTATTATCTATATTTCTATCCTAAAGGTACCAAGTACCAGTAAATATAGAATTAAAAAGAATAAATAATAAAAATAAAAAATTTTATAATAGGGAATAGGGTTTTAAAAAAACCGGTACCTGTTTTTTACCGGTACCTTTGCCGTCAAACACTAATAACCATGCAGGATGCAGAGGTACCAGTAAATGTGACCTTTACTGGTACCCGTTGTAGAAAGTAAATAAAATTGATTATTGCAGGTTAAAATAGTAAAATTTAAGACAGGTCGAAAGCCGATGAACGAGAATTTAAACAAAAGCCTTTTTTATTTCCATGAGCCAATTCTCGCTCTCTTTCGGTGGAAATTTTATAAGGCTTTTTTTTATGGAGAAAGATAATGGATCTTAGAGATATTTTTGCGGCACATGCGATGGAAGGATTATTGGCAGGTAGGGAATATGTGGCGATTGAAAGCGTTTCAAATCTTGCATATATTATTGCAGATAGTATGATTGCTCAAAGAGTAGCACCAGAACATCCAGAAGACGACGAATAAGTTTATGCCCACCACAAGCCAGTATTTTTATTTTTGGCGATTTATCAATGGCTGGTTTGTGGCTTGGGTTTAGTTATGTTGACAGCTTGGAAAGACAAGCACTATCAATTACAACAAGACTGGCTCTAAGGTGGTCGCGGTCATTGGTACAATGACAACTGACGCTCTATGGTGTAAGTCCTCACCTTGTTGTTGACAGCTTGGAAAGACAAGCACTATCACTAAAAGCATTGCTTGTCGCGTACCGCAATTCGCAACCTTGCAGCCTTTAAAGTGGATAAATCGTACTAGCTACACGATCCACACGGGTTAAGATTACCGGTAACGGTAGTTTACTAATGACATAAGGAAGAATGTAACTGATTGTCATGGGGTAGTAAACAGTGCTTTTAGTGATAGTCTGATAAGCTATCGTGTTCATTTTTCGGTTTTCATTTTAATTGCGCTAGGCGGAAAGCAGTCAATTACCTAGCGCGATGCCTTAACATATCAATAGGATCTTACATGGATTTTGAAAAGAAACTTAAGCGCAAAGATCGACGCGCACAAAAGTTTGTACAAGATGTAACGCCAACACCAAAGAAATCCCAGTTGCGTGCATTAAACAAAGCACAGCAACAATACATCAATGCAATTCGTGCAAACGTTATCACTTTTGCTGTCGGTCCGGCAGGGACAGGTAAAACGTACATAGCCGCGTCATACGCAGCCGAGCTACTCGAAGAAAAGCTAATCGACAGTGTGATACTGACGCGACCAAACGTCGAAGCATCAAGCAAAGGTTTTGGATTTCTTCCAGGCACTCTTGGTGAGAAGTATCTGCCGTACATGGAGCCACTTATTAGCGTGCTAGAGGAGCGTCTAGGGAAATCTTATACTGACCTACTGCTTAAACGTGGACAGATCCAAATGAAGCCTTTGGAGTTCATGCGCGGTAGTACGTTCAAGAACAGTTTATGTATTTTAGATGAGGCGCAAAATTGTACGGTGTCACAAATGGCTTTGTTTTTGTCACGGATTGGTGAAGACTGCAAAGTGATTATCGATGGTGACATTGCGCAGACAGACATTCGTGGCTTGTCCGGTCTTGCTGATGCGGTAGATCGGCTTTATGATGTGGATAAGATTGGTATCGTCGAGTTTGGTATTGACGATATTGTTAGATCAGAAATGTGTAAAGAAATTATTCTCCGTTACCGGTAAGGAGGTAGCAGCATGGCAAGACCAACGAAGGGGGATTGGGATAAGGCAAAGGCGTTATATGAAGCCGATAAGTCTTTACGGCAGATCTCCGACGAAACAAGAATTGATAACTCTAATATAGCTAAAAGAGCAAAAAAAGAAGAATGGCAAAGGGGGGTTTTACCTAAGCTGATCGAGGATACTGCACGAGTTCGCGAAGAATTTACCGCACTTTTACCGCACCAACAGCGTGTTGTCGAGGATGCGGTAATTGAAAGACTAAAACATGTGGAGTTTTTTAAACGTTCTACGATGAAGAATTTGTCCACGATGATGCGCAAGGTGGATGAAACAATTACCATCCAAGAGCATACGCAGGCACAGAACGCATTGCAAAAAGGAAAGGAAACGATCCTTGGTAAAGACATTGATACCGCTATTCAGATCAACAACACGCAACAAACGGCTGGTGACTTTAAAGGGTTGAGCGATGATGAGCTGGATACGATGCATGCGCTACTTCAAAAGGCGAGTGCGTGACACTGCTCGAAAAGGTTAAGGCTGAGAAGGCGCGACGATCTGCGTCGGCATCTTTGTACGAATTTGTTAAGCAGTCATGGCATGTCGTTGAGCCTGGTGTTCCGTTCATGGAGTCATGGCACATCGAGGAAATTTGCGAGCATCTCGAAGCTGTCAGTGCTGGCGAGATACATCGACTGTTAATCAACATTCCTCCGCGTCATTCTAAATCAACGATTGTGTCAGTGATGTGGCCTGCATGGGAGTGGATCACCGATCCTGCTCAGAAGTTTTTGTGTGCGTCGTATTCTTCAACATTATCCACTCGCGATAACTTGAAAACACGACGACTTTTGCAGTCAAGCTGGTATCAAGAACGCTGGGGTCACATGTTTAAATTTACGGGGGATCAGAACGCCAAGCAACGTTTCGAGAATGACAAGACTGGCTATCGAATCGCAACGTCTGTTGGAGGCAGTGTTACAGGCGACGGAGGTTCGCGGCTTGTTTGCGACGATCCTCACGGAGCGCAAGCAGCTCAGTCGGAAGCAATGCGTGAATCAGATCTCGAATGGTTTGACATGGTGTGGTCAACACGGCTTAACAATCCGAAGACCGATGCAATGATTGTCGTCATGCAACGTCTGCACGAGCGTGACATCAGCGGTCATATCTTAAATGACATCAAAGGGTGGGAGCATATCTGTATTCCTGCTGAGTACGATGGCAAGCGACGCAAGACCATCCTTGGCGAATATGATCCACGCACAAAGAAAGGGGACTTGATTTGTCCTGATCGGTTTGGCGTAAAAGAAATCACTATGCTTAAGCAATTGCTCGGCACTTATGGTACTGCTGGACAACTTCAACAGGATCCTGCGCCAGTGTCTGGTGGTATCCTCAAGACCAAACACTTTGGATTATGGTCAGCCGATGATGGTCTGCCTCCTTTCGAGTACATCCTACAATCATACGACTGCGCGTTTACGGAGAAGACAACCGGTGATCCAACGGCTTGCACAGTTTGGGCGATATTCACACATGAAGGGTTGCATAACGCAATGCTCATTGATGCATGGGATGAACATCTCAGCTACCCAGATTTGCGTGCTAAAGCCATCAAAGATTGGAGTACAGAGTACGGTGGGATGTCAAAGGAGTCACCGCATTCACGCGCACGTCGTCCAGATCGTATCTTGGTCGAAGCGAAGGCAAGTGGTCAGTCACTCTTGCAGGATCTGAGATTGGCGAAAGTTCCTGCTGTGGGTTATAATCCTGACAGAGCAGACAAGATTTCACGCGCACACCAAGCTGCACCTACACTTGAGCTAGGACTGTTGTGGATTCCAGAGTCGAAGAAGAATCGTGGTCAACCCGTTAGTTGGGCGGCTGCATTTTTAAAACAACTCGCTAAGTTTCCTGTTGCCGAGCATGACGACTATGTTGATACCTTCACGCAAGCCATCATCTATTTCAAGAACGATAGATGGTTTGAGCTACCTGAAGCCAAAGACTATGACGATGTGCCAAGCAAAGCGAAACCGAGAATCAATCCTTACGCGGTGTAGACATGGCAGACTTAAAAGATTTAGCAAGCAGATATGGTGTATTAAAAGACAAATTAAATGCACAAGACTTTGAGCCAAACGATTCAATCATTGCATCTAGTTTGATGCATCCACAAGAAGCGGCACGTCGTGCAAAAGATGCTTTCATGCGTAGCATTGATGCTGCTGGTGGTGTACCACGCGAAATACTTGACGAGTCAAGTGTGTTTCCATTTGGTATTGCACCATCAATAGACGAACAAGCACAAGCAGGACTTGATTTAGCAGGACTTATGCAGACAGGCGCAATGCCATTTGCACCTGCATCGGCTGGTGGTACGCTTGGTACCTTTATTGGCAAGAACGCTAGAAACTGGGATGCACAAGCCGCTAAGTTAGCAGAAGAAAAGTTAAACGCTGGCGCAGATCCAGCAGAAGTGTGGCGCGAGCATTTGATTAGTCGTATGCCGGATAAGACTTTGTTTAGTGAGATTAGTGATAAAGATGCTTTATATCATGAGCATGGAAAAGATTTTTATGATTCAACCATTAACAAAACAAATCAATTATTGAAACATGGTAGAGATACTGCTAGTTATCCATTAAATGTTCAAGACATGTTGGCGCATCCTAGTTTTTATGAAAATTATCCAAATCTTGAAGCAACAGAATTAAGATATTTGCCAGAAACATCAACCGCAAAAGGTGGTTTTGGATATTTTGCAGATGATGGCGATCCTGTTTTAAGTATTCACGGGATGCTTCCAAATGATGAAGCTAAATCAACAATGCTTCATGAATTGCAGCATGCAATACAAAGACAAGAAGGTTGGGGTCAAGGTGGCAGTCCATCAGATTTTACACGACAAAAAGAAGCTGAACATGCACGCGATGTTTTAAATTGGCGTAGTGAAGTGCTTGCAAGAAAGAAAGAATATCCAAATGCTGATACGAATGCAATTGAAAACAATATCATAAAAGATTATAGCGACATGGGATTAATTAATGATTTATTACCAAGTCGTGAAGCACGGGAATTAGCAACGCAACCTTACATGATGTATCCCGAAAGATATGATCACACAAACGAATTTGAAAAATTAAATAATCTTGTGAGTGAATACGGTCTTGATAAAAGAACAATTCCCTACACACCAATTCAAGGTTACAAGCGTCTAACAGGCGAAGCACAAGCACGCGCAACACAAGATCGTCTTGATATGGACATGGCGCAACGTCGTGAAAACTATCCACTTGCCGGTGGTAAGTTGTCTGACATCCCATTAGAGGATTTGATTTATAAGTACGCACAAGGTGGAGAAGTGGATAACGGTTACGCTAAAGGTGGCGAAGTTGACGCAGCAATAGAAGACTATAAACAATTGTTGTCTGGATACCCAAATGTAGAAAAGTTTTTTACTGGGCTAAAAGATGCTGCTTACAGATCGGTACCGACTACCGAGCAAATGCGCGATCCTAATTTCATCATAGACAATGCTGGTTTTGGTGGGATTATCAAACCAAAAGGTGGTAACTGGCTGGATAGTTATTTAGGAACACCTGTAAAAGCCGCAAAACAATTTGGAAAAGCTACTGTTGGAAATCCTAATCCCTCTGAAGAAATTAACAATTGGTTAGAGCAAAAGTTAGCTAAATATATTCAAAACGAAATGGGTACACCAGAAGATCCTATTCGACGCATTGCAGAGGAATGGCCTGCCAAACGCGACGTGCTTATTAGTCAGCAAAAATCAAAGATGCCAAACATGCAAGATCTTGCCGCTAAGTATGAAGAAATGGGATTGCCACCAGAGGTTATTGCAAGTCGCATGGCTAATGCACAGCGTGAAACTTCTGGCATTCAAGATAAAATCTCAGAACTTGAAGGTTACAATCCTTTGCATTACAAACCAAGAGATCCTGGAGAAGCATTTACTCAAGACGTGCAATCAAGACGCATAATGGCAGGTTATCCAGCACAAGGAATTGCAAAAACTGATTTAGGTAAAATGTGGGAGCATTATGCTGATGAAAATATTAGCGCACCAAATGTTTCAAGTCTTGATAGAAATGATTACGATAGAAATCCTTGGCTAGGAAAACTTAATAATGAAGATACTGTTTATGCTGCTGGTCCAATGATTGGGACAGGATTTAGAGATCTTACCGACGAACTGCGTAAAGCCACACACCCAGATTCTAATCTTCCAGACTTTTTGCGCATAGATCCCGCCAAGCTAAGTCGTGTTTCTGTGCCACAGGCTGTTGAGCATGTTGCTAAAATCAACGCATGGCGTGACGCTGAACGACTTAAGGAAGGTCGCAACGCTGCAACCGTAATGCACAAAGAATATCCCGATAAAGGGTTATCTTGGATGCAAATGAAAATGCCAGAGCCTACATTGCAAGAAGGGCATTATCTTGGTGAAGACAGTCGTGGTAATCCAGCGGTGCTTGATGCTAGTGGTGGCGAGTGGTCAAGTGCGTCAACACCAGAAGAAGCATTGGCAGATTACCGTATTGCAGAAAGACGTGATGCACTACAAGCCGCACTGAAGTTTGAAGGCGACACGATGGGTCATTGTGTTGGTCAGTATTGTGATGAGGTAGGTGATGGTGGTTCCAGTATCTACTCATTGCGTGATAGACGTGGTGAACCGCATGTGACAATTGAAACGAAACCCAAAAAAGAATCAGATTATTATTATGATTTACATAATTCAATGCGTAACAACGATGATTTCAACAATGTATTTTTTAAGACTTCTGCTTATAATGAAGCTAACCCTCATCTTAGTTTTGATGAATCTCGCAATAAAGTCATGAGAGAAATTTATGGGCCTCCATTAGAAAAAATCGTTCAAATCAAAGGCAAACAAAACGCTTCGCCTAATGAAAAGTATATGCCTGCTGTTCAGGACTTTGTGCGTTCAAAAGATTGGTCAAGTGTTGGGGATTTTGAAAACACTGGATTAACTGATTTAAATCGAGAAAACTCTCATCTTCATCCAGAATTGCAAAACATAGCAAAAGAAAAGTTTGGAAGATATGCAACTGATGATGAGATTGAATCATTGATGGATGACTTTATTCAAAAAAATGTCAACTTTGCAAAAGGCGGTGAGGTATCTATGGATGATTTACACTTTAATGATGATGATGCATTGCGTATGTATCACCAAGAAATGGATCGTATGGGTGACAAGATAAGCAATACCGGTGCATCTAAAAAGACAGGTAAAGGAACAGCACGAGTTAATTACAGCACACTCACAAAAGGTGAAATCGGCAAAGAAATTGCGTTACATACATTGATGGCAAACTATGGTGTTGATGTAGGTGATTTAAACCTAGACGCTGGACTAATTAAGCCAATGGAAGCTGATGGTCTATATATTGGCGACTTAACTGGTTCACTTCCACTTGGCGAAGGCCGTGCATCTTTAGGAGTTCAAGGCATACATTCAAAATATGATGATGGGTTGTCTGGATATACTGCGGGATATAATGGAAAGGTAGGTGATGGAAATCTTAGCGCAAGATACTTTGAGCCAGCAGATCACAACAATGCTGGTCGTCAAGTTCAACTTGAATATGATATGCCGTTTGCTAAAGGCGGTGAAGTTAAAGACCTACACAACAAGTACGAAGAAAGTGACTATGGTTATGGCAACAGACCAGACAAAACCAAGAAAGGACTAGGCTACTTCGGAGAGCTTGAACGTCCAGACGGCACAGGCGTGATGACTGAATATTCAATTGGTGTGCCTATCAATGGTGAAGAAATGGATGTGCCAACGCTGGTGCCTACGCTAACACCTGACGAGATTCGTCTTATTCTGCACATGCAAGACGGTGAAGACATGCCACGCAGTATTGTGCATAAAGCCATTGACCATGCACATCAACGCTTATCAGAAGGCAAACCCATCTTTGCAACAGAAGAAGACTTATACGCACACGGTGGTATTGTTGATGTGCTTCACAATGACGCGATTGAGCAAATCATGAAAGCATTTATGGACAGCATGGAGGATGAGCCAAAAGAAGACGATCCGGCTGCCGTATCAATTCAAATCACAACGCAATCGCAACCACTAAAAAGTGGTAAGATACCCACATCAATAAGAGAGGCAAAGCATGGCTAAGAAAATTGAAGACGATTACATTGATGATGATGAAGACGAGTTGGAAGGTGAAGACGTAGAGTTTGATCCAGACGAAGAATCTGACATTGAAGACACAGAGGATGGCGGTGCTATTCTTAAGTTAAAAAACGATAAAGACGAAAAAGAACAATCAGCGCACTTTGCTAATATCATCGATGAAGTAGATCAGTCAGATTTGTCTGACATGATTGAGGATCTACTTGAAAAGATTGATCGTGATAAAGAAGCACGCGAGAAACGCGACAAGCAATATGAAGAAGGATTGCGCAGAACAGGTCTTGGTGATGATGCACCAGGTGGCGCACAGTTCACCGGTGCAAACAAAGTAGTACATCCAATGCTTGTCGAAGCGTGCGTGGATTTCTCTGCGCGTGTGATGAAAGAGATCTTCCCAGCTAACGGTCCTGTCAAAACAAAGATACTAGGCGAGCAAGAAAAAGAAAAACTTGCAAAGGCACAGCGCAAAGCAGACTTTATGAACTGGCAGCTAACTGAGCAGATGCCAGAGTTCAGAGGTGAGTTAGAGCAACTTAGCACGCAGTTACCACTTGGCGGTGGTCAATACCTCAAGTTGATGTGGAACAATCAGTACAAGCGACCACAAGCGGAATTTATCGCTATTGAAGACGTTTACCTGCCGTTCGCTGCAACTAACTTTTATACAGCAGAGCGTAAGACACATGTGCAATACATCACTAAGATGGAATATGCGCGTCGCGTTAAAGCTGGCATGTACATCGACGTTGACTTAGGTTACGCAAGTGATCCTGAGTATAGCAAATCATCACAAGCTAACGACAAGATTGAAGGCAGAAAAGAAAGTAGCTACAACGAAGACGGTTTGCGCACTATTTTTGAAGTCTACACGTTCTTAGACTTTGGTGATGGTATGGAACCATACATCTTAAGTATCGATAAAACGACCAGCGAAGGCGTTGCACTCTACAGAAACTGGGAGCCGGACGATGAAAACAGAAAAGAGCTAGATTGGATCATTGAGTTTCCATTCGTTCCTTGGCGTGGGGCGTATCCAATCAGTTTGACACAAATGATTGGTGGTTTGTCAGGTGCGGCTACTGGTGCGCTTCGTGCATTGCTTGATTCAGCGCACATTCAAAACGTGCCAACATTATTAAAACTTAAAGGCGGTCCTAACGGTCAGACTATCAATGTTCAGCCAACAGAAGTTGTTGAGCTTGATGGTGGCGCAATGGTGGATGACGTGCGCAAAATTGCCATGCCACTGCCATTTAACGGCCCATCACCTGTGCTGTTTAGTTTGCTTGGATTTTTAGTGGATGCTGGCAAAGGCGTGATTCAAACATCGTTTGAGAAGCTATCTGATCAAAATCCTAATCAACCCGTTGGCACGACGATGGCATTGATTGAACAAGGGATGGTGGTATTTAGCTCAATTCATGCGCGTTTGCACAACTCGATGGATCGCGTGCTAAAAGTATTGCATCGCATTAACTCTGCGTACCTAACCGTTGAAGACTTGAAAGCATACGAGGCTGGACTTGAAATTGATCCGTCAGACTTTGACGGCCCGATGGACATCATCCCAGTCAGTGATCCTGCCATCTTTAGTGAAACGCAACGCTTTGCACAAAACCAAGCGATTTTGCAACGCTCGCAATTGTTCCCGCAGATGTACAATCAACGCAAAGTTGAGGAAGCGTTCTTAACGGTCATGAAGTTATCGGCTGATGATTACTTGCAACCCGAACCCGGCAAAGAGGATTTAGATCCTATTTCTGAAAATGTTGCAGCGTCAATGGGCAGACCAATCTATGTACTTCCTAAACAAGATCATCTAGGTCACTTGATGACGCACATGGCATTTTTGCAATCACCGTTGTTTGGCAAAAATCCTGCTATCATTACAAACTACCTTTATCCTATTTCACTTCACTTGCGTGATCATCTATTGAACTATTACTTAACCGAATCACACAAAGCAGCATCTAAAGCAGAAAAAGATGAGGTGATTGGCAATGATGTATCTGAGCAAGTTAGCTTGATGATGAAAGTGCAACAATTTATCGAGCAACAATTAGATGGGTTTGGTCAAGAACTTGCGACGATTACACAAGAAGCACAGCAGTACAAACCGCAACCACAAATGCCACCCGATAACACCATGCAGGTTGCACAGCTCAATGCACAGATTCAACAATCTGCATTGCAACAACGTGCGCAATCTGATCAGGCTAAATTGCAAATTGAACAAGCTAAGTTGCAACAGTCACAGCAAACTGATCAAGCTAAGATGCAACAATCACAAGAACTTGAAAAAGCAAAACTTCAGTTAGCTGCTCAAGGAAACATGATGGAGATGCAACGTGATGCACAACGTGAAATGGCAAATGCAAAACAAGCTGCATTTGAAGCACAGGTAGAAAACCAACGATCAGCCGCTGAAATGCAGGCAAGAGAGCGCATGAACTCTGCTGATAACGAAACAGCGATGCGACTTGCGCAAGCTGAGATGCTTAGTGGTGAAAAATTTGGTGTCAGCACTGGCACTGGAATCAATCCTAATCCTTAATGGAGATATGACATGAGTGATACAAAAGGCAAAGAAGTACCCATGACTGGCGCGTTTGTTAAACAACACAAACGCATGGCAGCCGGTGAAAAGTTAGACGGACAAAAAATGCCAAGTGCGCCAAAAGAGTCTAAGACTCCTGCATGAACATTGAGTCAAAATTACTCAATCGCCTTAAAGAGTCACAGCTTAGATACAGTGTTGACTCTTTAAAGCAACCAGTACAGCGCGATGCTTTTGAGTATGGGCATCGCACTGGTGTGGTAGCAGGTTATGAAGCTGCCATCAACGTACTCTTAACTTTAATTGACGAGGAAAAATATCGTGACAACGATTTATGAGAATGCTTTAGCTGAGGCTTTCCCTGCTGTAGAAGCAGGCATCCAGCCTTTTGGGAGCCGCGTTCTGGTGCAGATTCGTACTCCAAAAAGTACATCGGCTGGCGGCATTATTTTAAGTACCGACACAAAAGACACAGAGAAGTGGAACACACAGGTGGCAAGAGTTGTGTCGATAGGTCCGGTGGCTTTTAAGAATCGAACAACCTTAGAGTCATGGCCTGAAGGCGATTGGTGTCAAGTAGGTGACTTTGTGCGTGTAGCTAAGTATGGTGGTGATCGATACGAGGTACCAGTAAACAACAACGAATCTGCAATGTTTGTAATATTTAATGACCTTGACATTATCGGCAAGGTTTTAACAGATCCACTAAAAATTAAAGCATTCATCTGATAGGAGATGGGACGATGGCAAATGAAATATTAAATGAAGACGACGAATTTGATAACGAAGACAATGACAGCGACATTGTTATTGTTACGGATGATTCAGATGATGAGGATCAAGACGAGCGAATTATTGGCAACGATGCAAATGATGATGAACGTGCCGCTATTCGTGAACGTAGACGAAAAGAGAAAGTAGAGCGAAAAGATAGAAAAGACACAGCAATCAAACGCGACAAGATGGAGCTTGATTTCCTTCGTAAGCGTAATGACGATTTAGAGCGCAGATTAACCGCGCAAGAAACACGCTCGCAAAAGTCTGACATCAACAACATTGACTCGCATTTGCAACAAGCTGTGAATGAAGTTCACATGGCAGAGCGTGTAATTGAGAAAGCAGTTGATGCTGGAAATGGTGCTGACGTAGCACAAGCTATTCGACTGCGTGATCAAGCTATTTCGCGTGCCAAAGAGATCCATGAGATTAAACAACAAGCAGAGCGTCAAAATGCACCGCAACAACCATCGATTGATGAGCTGACTATGTTCCATGCGCGTGAGTTTATGGAAGATCATAAATGGTACGATGCAACAGGTGATGACGAAGATTCTGCGGTAGTTTTAGCTATTGATAAACGATTGGCAAAAGAAGGTCTTGATTCGCGCACTGAAGAATACTGGGACGAATTGCGCAATCGTATTGAAAAAAGATTGCCACATAAATTTGGCAGACAAGCAGGACGTACACCGCGTGGCGGTCCTAGCGTTGGATCTGGTCGTGAGCATGCACCAACATCAACGCGCAAAGAGATTTACATCAGTCCAGAAAGAAAGCAGGCGTTAATGGAAGCTGGAGTTTGGGACGACGCGACATTAAGAAATAAATATGTCAAGCGTTACGCTGAGTACGATAGAAAGAATAAAAATTGATTTTTAAAAATTTTTTACTATATAATTTACACAACCGCTGAAAGGAGCGAGTCATATGACAACAACAGACGAACGCATTAGATCAAACAAACCCGCTGGAAACGATATTCGGACAAGTCGCACGATGAAAGATCGAGCCATAGAAGAAAATCGAGAAGTCACAGACGATGAGCGAGTTGAAATGTTCCGTCAACAATTTTTTAATTCGTCTTTACCGGATTTACCCAGTATCGATGGCTGGCACACTTGCTGGCTTACAACGACGAATCCAAGAGATTCAATCCACACGCGCATGCGCTTAGGTTATGAAGCAGTGAAGCCTGAAGACATTCCAGGCTGGGAATATGCCACACTTAAAACAGGCGATTGGACAGGATTTATTGGTGTGAATGAAATGCTTGCATTTAAATTGCCAAACTCATTGTACTTTAAGTACATGAAAGAAGCTCATCACGATGCGCCACTCCGTGAAGAAGAAAAACTTACGGATACCGCTGACTTTTTAGAGCAAAGCGCAAAAGCATCGAAATCACGTTTGTCTATTGGTGAAGGTAACATGGAACTAGGCGATGATAGAGAGGCTCTTTTTGACCTCTAAACCATCTAATTTTTAGGAGCTATTATGTCTACAACAAGCGCACCTTACGGCTTTAGACCTGCTTTCCACAACAGTGGTCAGATGCGTCCAAAAGCCTATACAATCGCAAGCGCATACGCTGCGTCTATTTACTCTGGTGATCCAGTTAAATTAGTCACCGCTGGTACAGTTCAACTTGGTACGTCAGACGGTACACGTTCTGGTACAACTGATGGTATTTCATTACTTGGTATTTTTGCCGGTGTTGAATATTTAGACTCAACCGGTAAACCAACCATTGCGCCATTTTGGACTGGTGGCACTACTGGTACAAATATTGTTGCTTGGGTTTATGATGATCCAGAAACTTTGTATGACGTTCAATTTGCAAATGCCGGAACCGCAGGTACCGATTCAGTTCAAGTTGCTGTTGGTGGCGAATGCGATTGGCGCGTTGCATCACCAGGCGGATCTACTGCAACAGGTATCAGCTCAACATACTTAACAGCAGAAGTTGCAACCTCTGGTCAATTCCAGATCACTGGTTACGCTTATCTTGTTACCGATTCACCAACTGATGCATTTGTAAACATGAGCGTTCGATTGAACGAATCACAATACAAAGCACCTGTTAATACCATTTAAAGGAGAATATAAATGGCTACTCCTATGAGAAGTACGGACTTTAGATCCGTAGTAGAACCAATCCTTAATGAAGTATTTGATGGTGTTTACGATCAACGTGCTGATGAATGGAAACAGGTTTTCACCGAGCAAAAAGGTATTGCGCGTAACTATCACGAAGAACCCGTTTTATACGGATTCGGTGCTGCGCCTGAATTACCTGATGGTATGGCTGTTACTTATCAATCAGGTGGCGTGTTGTTCTTACAACGTTACTTGTACAAAGTTTACGGTCTTGCGTTTGCATTAACCAAAGTATTGGTTGAAGACGGTGATCATATCCGTATTGGTCAAACATACGCGAAACACTTGGCGCAATCTTTGGTTGAAACAAAAGAAACATTAGCGGCTAACATTTTGAACCGTGCTTTCAACGGCTCATATACTGGTGGTGATGGCGTATCTTTGATTGCAACAAACCATCCTATCGTTTCTGGTACATTCAGCAATCAGTTAACTACTGCCGCTGCATTATCACAAACATCTTTGGAACAATTGTTAATTCAAATCCGCAACGCTGTTGACAACAACGGTAAAAGAATCAGATTAACACCAAAACAAATCGTTACCGGTCCAAGTAACGTATTTCAAGCTGAAGTGTTATTGAAATCAGTTTTGCGTGCTGGTACTGCTGACAATGACATCAACCCTGTTAAATCTTTGGGTTTACTAGGTGACGGTCAAGCTAACTTATCTCGTATTACTTCTACAACTGCATGGTGGGTTCAAACTGATGCACCTGAAGGTTTGAAACTGTTAATGCGTCGCCCATTAGAGAAATCTATGGAAGGTGACTTTGAAACAGACTCAATGAGATATAAAGCGACAGAGAGATATGTGCTCGGATGGACTGATCCAAGAGGAATTTTCGGTACGGCCGGAGTCTGAGCCCTTGTAAATCAAGCGTTTAAGTTAAAAATGGGAACCAGCTTCGGCTGGTTTTCTTTTGTCTATTGATTAAATTTAATTTATGATAGACTAATATCATCTGGAAACCTTTAACGCTATGCACGACTGACCAGACAGACGACATGAAGACTGCATAGTAAAACCTTTCATGTGAGGATTTATCATGGCTTCAACTACATTCTCTGGACCAGTAACGTCTACTAACGGCTTTATTGGCGCAATTACCGGCAATATCACTGGCATTACAATCGGATCAGTTCAAGCACTTAGCGGTGCTGGCGCAGTTAACATCACAACTTCTGTTACTGAATTAACAACAACAGGTGCATCACAAGCGTTGACACTTGCAAATGGTGTTGACGGTCAATTTAAAACTATTGTGCATGTTGTTGATGGTGGTAGCGCAGTGCTTACACCAACTACAAAAATTGGTTTCTCAACTATTACATTTACAAATGTTGGTGATAGTGCGCAATTGGTTTACACCGCAACCACTGGTTGGGCGGTAGTTGGATCAAAAGGCGTAACAATCGCGTAATTAGGTGAGGCGGTCACACGCCTCATTTCAATCAACAGGGGAGCATCATGGCTGACGTAGTAGCATCACAAACATTGCTTGACGGTGAACGATTGTTTATTGGCAAGTTTACAAACATTTCCGACGGCACAGGTGAAACTGCTGTTGTCAAAATTGATCCATCAACACTTAGCGTAAATGCTTATGGTCGTGCATGTAATGGCGTTAAGATTAATAAAATATGGGCAACCACGCATGGCATGGAAGTGCGTATTTTATGGGACGCAACAACCGATGTATTTGCATGGCTGATTCCGCAAAACAGTAATTATTTGATGGATTTCTCAAGTTTTGGTGGTTTGCAAAACAATGGTGGAACAGGTGTTAATGGCAACGTGTTATTCACAACAGCAGACGCATCTTCTGGTGATATGTACACAATTGTCATTGAAGGCATTAAAACTTATGCATCTGCATAATAGAGGATACGATCATGGGCGCAACATTAAAATACGGTGAGTGGGAATTTGGACCGCAAATGCATTACAGCAAAGGCGGTGCGTGTGGATATAAAGAAGGTGGATCTGTTAAAAAACAAATGGGTGGACCATTAGTTTCCGGTCCTGCAACTGTTGCACCAGGTCGTGCAAGCAAGGGTGGCAAAGTAGCTCCTAAAATGTGCAAAGCAGAAGGCGGAAAGGTAGTTGAAAAAGCTACTGGTGAAAAGTACGCCAGCAAAAAAGAAATGATGAAGCATGAGAAAAGTGAATCACCTCGTGAGCAACGCCAAGAAATGATGAAAGGAAAGATTCCTGTTCGTAAGTCAGTTCCTGTGGCATCGAAGTCACCTTTGATTGCTATGAAGAAAGGCGGCAAGTGTTATGCGGATGGTGGACGAGTAAATGCAGAGATAGACAAAGCAAATGCAGATAGACAAGCTATGCCAAGTGCAGCAGCTAGAGCTGCGTATGCTAGACAAATGGCGGCTGATAAAGCAAAATCAGATGCAATGGTTCAAATAAAAGCAAATGCAGATAGACAAGATAGACCGCAAGTGCAAAACATGCCTAGCAATGCCAATATGACAATGGCACCAAGTAGAAACCCAGCAACAACTAATATGAACAATCCAAATACAAGACAAATGGATGCTGATAAAGCATACGCAATGTCTATGGCGGCTCCTGTTGATTACGGTAATCAAATGAGTCAAATGCGTTCATCTTATGCGCCACAAGTTCCAACACCACAATATGGTAAAGGCGGCAAAGTAGCTCCGTCTAAGAAAAAATAGATTTTACACCGACTATTCAATTATAATTGGATAACACGGGCAACTGTATCAGTATGCCGTCAAGACTTTTAAACTGAGGTTACGATGGCATATTCTGACAGTATTTCTAATACAACATTTAACGCTCTGAAGGTTGTAGATCACGCCTTTCGACGTTGCCGATTAACAGCGCAAGCAATCACTGCTGAGATGCAGGATTACGCTTTAGATTCGCTGTATCTTTTCTTGTCTGAACTAGCAAACATCAAGCCACCAAGTTGGTGCATTGAAAAGGTTATCCTTCCAATGTATGAGAATCAGCAAATTGTAACGCTTCCGATTGGCACAGTGGATGTACTAAATTTAAATTATCGTGTCTTGCAATTATTGTCAGGCGCAGAAACCACAACATCCACCAGCTATAAAGTTAACTTTACATCACAGACCGTTGTCACCACTGTGGGTATCAACTGGTCAGCAAACTCAGTTGCGGTTACGTTTCAAGTCAGTGATAACGGATCAACATGGACAATGGTTGGATCATCTAATGTCACGGCAGTTGCTGGTGATATTGTCTGGACTGATATTTCTGCGGCCAAGGCGTATAGTTATTTTAGAATAACTTCAACAACTTCAATGAGCTATTACGCTATTACGCTTGGCAATATGCCACAAGAGATCCCACTTGGTTTGCTAAACCGCGACGATTACGTCAATCAAAGCAACAAAGTTTTCCCATCTCGCCCAAACTCTTATTGGTTTCAACGTGACTTGCCAAGTCCAGTGGTCAATATCTGGCCTGCACCATTTCTTGCGGCAGAGCAAGCGCAGTTGATCCTTTGGCGGCAAAGACAGATTATGGACACCACAAACCTTCAACAAGACGTAGAAGTTCCTCAGCGTTGGCTTGAAGCTATCGTAAATGGTCTTGCTGCGAGAATGGCGGCAGAAACACCCGCAGTTGATGCTAATCTAATTCCAGTGCTTGATCAAAAGGCAGCTATGTCAATGCAACGTGCATGGGATGGTGACAATGATGGTAGTCCAACCAAAATTAATCCTGGCATTGGCTGTTACACAAAATGAGCATCTATTTAGACACAACAGGAGAGCCTACACTTGGCATAGGAATATGTGCCAGATGTTCGCGTAAATTCAAATTAGCTGAATTGCATCCTGATCCTAATTATCCTAACTTGATGGTGTGTAAAGATGATACTGACGAATATGATCCTTATCGTTTAGCACCAAGACCGCCAGATCAAATTGTGTTGCCATTTAATCGACCAGACGTTTCACTTAACACGCATCCTGCTGGTGTAATCCAAGAGGCTGGCGACGAATTTTTCATTACCGAAGACGGTAATTCTTATCTGGAGATGTAAAGAATGTCTGACGTACCTAGTAATTTAATCCCTACAAGAATTACACAACTGCCAATTGCTCCCGAAGCATCCGAAGATAGCTTGATGATGATTGTTTATCAAGGCAATAACTATCAAATTAGAGTCGGAGATCTTTTAAGTGTTGCCGGTGTTCCTACAACAACGCAAGTGATTGCTGGAACCAGTTTAACGGGCGGTGGTCAACTAACTGGCAATGTAACGCTTAGTGTTGCTTCTGGTGGTATCACTAGTACGCAACTTAACACAACTGGCGTTACTGCTGGATCTTATGGTAATGCTACCAATATTCCTGTGTTTACGGTTGATGCAAATGGTCGCGTCACTGCCGCATCAACGATTGCCGCAACGATTTCTGGCTATGTTCCTGTTACACGACAAGTGGTTGCTGGCACTGGCTTGACTGGTGGTGGTGCGTTAAACGCCAATGTAACGCTTGCCGCTAATCTTTCTGATAGCACACCACTTGCGGGATTAACAACGGGATCTGCTGGTGTTGCCACATCTATGTCACGATCAGATCACAAGCATCCGCAAGTGGATTTATCGAGTGCGAATGAAGTTGAAAATATTCTTGGTTTAAGTAATGGCGGTACTGCAAAAAGCATTGTACCGATGGCAGGTGCTGTCGTTTGGTCTGGTGCTGACGGTCTTTATGTCAGTCCTGCTGGAACGGCTGGGCAAGTTTTAGTTTCTGGCGGATCTTCTGCGCCAACATGGGGTACAGTTATTATTCTTTCTGACCAACCTGCTAACGTGGTTTATGCCGGTCCTGCAAGTGGATCTACTGCACCAGCAGCGTTTCGTGCATTAGTTAATGCAGATTTACCTTCGTCTGGAGTGACTGCTAACACTTATGGATCATCAACCACAGTTCCTGTTATTACTGTCAATTCTAAAGGCGTGATTACGAGTGTTACAACTTCATCCGTGATTGGCACATTGTCATATCAAGGCGGTTGGAATGCATCAACAAACGTACCTGCGTTGACATCCAGTGTTGGTACTAGCGGTTATTATTACGTTGTTACCACTGCGGGTGCTACAAACTTAAACGGCATTACTGATTGGGCAATAGGTGACTGGGCAATATTTAATGGTACGGTTTGGCAAAAGATTGATCAGACTAATACAGTCACTTCAGTAAACGGTCAAACTGGCGCAGTTAGCGTTGGCACGGTGACTTCTGTTGCGATGACAGTTCCAACTGGTTTGTCTATTAGTGGTACGCCAATTACAACATCTGGAACTTTAGCGTTAACCTTTGCATCTGGTTATTCAATTCCAACAACAGCAAGTCAAACAAATTGGGATAGTGCATACACTCAAAGATTACAGTGGGATGGCGGTAGTACAAACTTAGTTTCCGCTACAGGTAGAACATCGCTGGGTGGTACGACTGTTGGTCAGAGCATGTTCACGCTGACCAATCCGAGCGCAATTACTTTTCCTCAGTTCAATGCTGACAATACCGTTAGCGCATTGACAGCATCCGCATTTAGAACAGCTATTGGTGCTGGAACAAGTTCAACTACGGGTACAGTAACAAGCGTAGGTGGTACTGGAACTGTAAACGGTATCACTTTAACAGGAACAGTAACTAGCACAGGAAATTTAACGCTTGGTGGCACATTAAGTGGCGTTAGTTTAACAACGCAAGTATCTGGAACACTTCCTATCGCTAATGGTGGTACAGGTACAACAACACCTGCGTTGGTTGCTGGGACAAACATAACAATCACTGGTACATGGCCAAATCAAACTATTAATGCAACTACATCTGGTGGCACAGTCACAACCGTTTCAATAGTCAGTGCAAACGGTTTTGCAGGTACAGTAGCCACAGCAACAACGACTCCCGCTATCACGTTGACAACCAGTATTTCTGGAATGTTAAAAGGTAACGGCACGGCTATTTCAGCCGCAACGTCTGGCACAGATTACAGTGCAGGAACGTCTGCTTTAGCTACGGGTATTGTTAAAAGTACCACTACTACGGGTGCGTTGACTATTGCTGTTGCCGGTACTGATTATCAAACAGCGCAAAGTGTGACTGGTATCGTTAAATCTAGCGGCACAACACGATCTGCCGCAACATCTGGTACAGACTTTAGCGCAGGAACGTCAGCACTTGGGACAGGTATTTTAAAAACCACCACAACAACTGGCGCATTAACCATTGCTGTCGCCGCAGATTTTCCAACGCTTAATCAAAACACCACAGGCACAGCCGCAGGTCTTTCTGCTACCTTAGCTATTGCATCTGGTGGGACTAATTCAACAGCAACACCAACTGCTGGTGGTGCAGGTTATGGTACTGGTACAGCGCACGCTTATACAGCTGCTGGAACAGCAGGTCAGGTGTTAACATCGGCAGGTGCAAGCGCACCAACGTGGAGTGGTATTAACGGAGGAACATTCTAATGATTGGCGAGCTAATTACTAAAGTATTTGATGAGCGTAATGCTAGTCATGCAAGGCATTGGACAACAGACTCGTATGCACAGCATCAGGCATTGGGTGAATTTTATGATGAATTGATCACGCTCATTGATAAATTTGTTGAAGCACAAATTGGAACTTTTGGTAAAATTGAAGAAATTCCAAATGATGATCCACATATTGAAAAGCTCATTCGTGACAATTTATCTTGGATAAATGACAATCGCAGTGAATTATCAAACAATGTGCCAGCACTTGAAAACATATTAGACGAACTAGCGGGTTTGCACATGTCAACCCTATTTAAACTTGAAAATTTGAGGTAACAACATGGCAGCTTCTGGTTTCACACCCATTCAGCTTTATCGAACAGCAACAGCAAGTACATCGCCTACGTCTGGAAATTTAATCGCAGGTGAGCTTGCAATCAATTACAACACCGCTGATATGTCGGTTTGGGCATTAAACACCGGTGGATCTGTAATAAGATTGATGAACAATCCTGCTGGTTTAAAATATCCAACAACAGATGGTACTGTTAATCAAGTTATGGTTACTAACGGATCTGGTGTTTTATCGTGGGCGGCTGGTCCTTCTGGTACTTATTTACCATTAACTGGCGGCACGATGACCGGTCTTTTGACCACGAAAGAGTTAGCGTTAACTAAGACTGCACCAAGTATTTCAGCAGGTGTTTTGACTTTAGACTGTTCACTATCTAATACATTTGCGGTTAGTTTAAACGCTGCAATTACCTCGTTTACAGTTAGTAATATCCCATCATCGGGCAGTTACTACGAGTTTAATTTAGAGTTTACAGCAGATGGTACAGCGCGTGCTGTAACATGGACTTTCTCAAGCGTTGCAGTTAAATGGCCTGGTGGTACAGCTCCTACGCTAACAAGCACAAACGGTAAAAAAGACACCTTCGTATTCTACACTTATGATGCAGGGACGACTTGGCTTGGCTTCATTGCAGGGCAAAACCTATGAGCCTTTTAAAAGTTGCAGGAACAACTGCGTCTAGCGGTACACTCTACGTCGATGACGTATTCTCGACTTATCTATACACCGGCAACGGCTCAACGCAAACCATCACTAACGGCATTGACTTGGCTGGTAAAGGTGGGATGGTTTGGGTAAAATCACGAAGCGCAGCGACAGACCATAAGTTAACGGACACAGTTCGCGGTGCAACTAAAGCACTTATTTCTGATACAACAGGAGCACAAACAACTGATACGAACGGGCTAACCGCATTTAGTTCAACTGGATTTTCTATCGGTACAGATTCAGTTTATAACACTAATGCGGCTACCTACGCATCATGGACATTCCGCAAAGCCGCGAAGTTTTTTGATGTGGTGACTTATACTGGGACAGGTAGTGCAAGAACGATTGCACATAGCTTAGGTGTTGCTCCGGGAATGGTGATTGTTAAGCGTACTGACACGACGGGAAATTGGCAGGTTTATAGCAATGGTTTAACGTCAGCCGCAAACTCTATTCAACTCAATTTAACTGCCGCACAAGCCTCAGCACCTACGGTATGGAATTCAACAGCACCCACAAGCTCGGTGTTTTCTGTAGGTACAGATGCAACGGTTAATGCTTCTGGCGGTACTTACGTTGCCTACCTATACGCTCACGACACGTCATCAACTGGGATTATTCAGTGTGGTTCTTTTACAAAATCAACAGCAACCACAACTGTGACTTTAGGATGGGAGCCACAATACATTTTATTTAAAATAACAGACTCAACTGGCGATTGGGTTATATTTGACACAATGAGAGGATTAACTGTTACACAAGCAGACAGAGGACTTTACCCAAACTTGTCTAATGCTGAAGATGCTAGCGCAGGGGTGATTCCCACTGCAACAGGATTTAATGTAACAAATTATTGGGGACAATCAGGCGAAACCTACATCTACATGGCAATCCGTATGCCAAACAAGCCGCCTACAACGGGGACACAGGTTTATTTACCAGTAGCGCAAAACGGTAACAGCACCGTAACAACTAATTTCCCTGTCAGTTTAACAATTAATGGTTATAGAAACACAGGTGGATGGGTACCAAATTGGTTTGATAGACTGCGTGGAGGCTCTAGTAATACTTATGCTATTTTAAATTCCTCATCAACAAATGCTGAAGCTGCGGGAAGTGGTTCTGGTAGTATGGGTTTTGACAATAATACTGGATTTAGAGATTATTGGAATGGGTCTGCAATCCCAACTATTTACTGGAACTTTAAACGCGCACCCGGATTCTTTGATGAGGTTTGTTATACAGGGACGGGAAGTGCAACTACGCAAGCGCATAATTTAGGTGTTGCGCCAGAGTTGATGATTGTTAAAAAGCGTAGTGCCGCTGCTGAATGGTCAGTATATGTTGCATCTTTAGGTGTAAATGGGCTTTTAATTTTAAATGCTGCTGGTGCAGTAGGTAATGATGGTGGTGCATTTTGGAATAATACTGCTCCTACGTCTTCTGTATTTAGCCTAGGTACAGATGGGTATGTTAACGGCTCTGGTGCAACCTACGTCAATTACTTATTCGCCACACTAGCAGGAATCTCTAAAGTAGGCTCTTACACAGGTAATGGCACAGGACAAACGATTGCGTGTGGATTTGGCTCTGCGGGTGCAAGGTTTATCTTAATTAAAAGAACTAATGGTTCTGGTGACTGGTACACATTTGATTCGGCTCGTGGGTTAACAAGTGGTTCAAGTCCATACTTACTGCTTAATAGCACAGCGGCAGAAACTACAGGTAATAACGGTGTCTACGCATCATCGGGTGGTTTTACACTAGGTGCAACAGCGTTATTAACGACCAATATAGCCACAGCTTCATACATCTTCTTAGCAATAGCGTAGGAAACAAAATGACTAATTACATCAATTTACAAACACATCAAGTTAGCACCGAGTCTGAAATCCGTGCAGCGCATCCTAATACGTCTTTCCCTGTGCCTTTTACAGTAGAAGGCTACTCGTGCGTGTTTGATGCAGGGCAACCTGCTTACGATAAATACACGCAAACTATTGCGCAGGGCGTACCTGTAGAAGCTCTGCCAAATCACTGGGAGCAAACGTGGATAGTCTTAGACCTCAACGCAGAGCAACTTGCTGATGCACAGATTCAAAAGATTGAAGATGAGAAAGCAAAAATCAAAGCAGAGATTGCAAAACTAGAAGATTCAGTCACACCGCGTAGACAGCGTGAAGCTATACTAGCCATTGATACCACATGGCTTGCAGATATTGAAATTCAAATTGGTCAACTTAGACAGCAACTAATGGAGGTGTTTAATGGGTAAAGTATTAGGTGTATGGAACTACTTAACGGCTCGTCTAAAAGAGCCTTCTACACACGCTGCAATTTCGTCATTACTGATGCTTGCGGGTCTTAATTTAGATGTAGGCGTTGTACATGATGGGATGACCGCTGCGAGCGTTGCTTTTGGCGCATTGGGGTTTTTCGTTTCAGAATCAAAGCCTATGTCCTCTGCGGAGTAATTATGTTAGAAGGGTGTAGTGTTACGCGCTGTGATATTATGCCCACTACAGACGTAGGGGTAAATTTAAAATGCAAACTTGGAGATTATGATGGGAAAACTATCTGAGCATTTTAGCGAAGAAGAATTTGAGTGCCACTGCGGGTGTGGTGAAAAAGACGTTAATCCTAAGCTCGTAGAGCTACTTAATCGCATCCGTGAGTCGTTTGGTAAGCCAATTACCATTATGAGCGGTAGAAGATGTGAAGCACACAACACAAAAGTGGGTGGTGCAAAGCATAGCCAACACGTTCTTGGCAACGCAGCCGATATTAAAGTAAAAGGTGTTGAACCTCGCGAAGTGCAAGAATACCTCATGAAGCATTTTGATGACGATTGCAAAGGTCTTGGACGCTACAATTCTTTTACCCATATTGATGTTCGTGATGGTAAAATCGCACGCTGGAATGGATAATAAACAGGATTAGACATGGACATTAATCGCGAGAGTTTAAAGGCACTTTTTTTGGAGGCTCTGCAAGAGCATCATGAAGAAGTTATTGATTCTCATGCATCACATCACGAATGGATTCACGAAAGAATAGAAGCTGAAAAGTTAAGAAAAGAAATGATTAAAAAAGTAACGGAAGCGGCAATACAATGGTCAGTTGCTGGTCTGTTAGGTGCAGCGGCTTATTGGATGCAAACGCATTTTAAGCCATAAAAGATAGACGGCACGCGGTACAAATACTATAATTTACTAAAAATGTGCCTGCTGCAACAGCTCGCTTATGATCACTTGGAGTCATTATGAGCAACAATAGCAGCGTAACATACACAACACTACTTACAGACCTTCGACGATACCTAGAGCGTGGTTTCACGCAAGAGTCTGATCCATACGTTTATGAGCAACTACCTCGGCTTATAACGCTTGCTGAACGCAGAATTTCCCGTGAACTTAAAGTCACAGGATTTATTGTGCCAGTCACCACAACATTACCTGCTGGCGTATCAGTTTACCCAAAACCTGATAGATGGCGTGAAACGGTTTCCATGCACATTGGCACTAATGCAATTCACGGCAGATCCTATGAGTATATTCGCAATTATTGGCCTGACAGTGAAGAAACTGGCACACCAGAGTATTATGCTGATTATGATTATTCTCATTGGTTAATTACGCCAACACCTGCTACTGACACCACCATAGAGATCCTTTATTACGAGCAACCACGATTTCTCGGTGAAGAAACTCAAACAAACTTCATTACTGACTTTGCGCCAGATTTATTGCTGTACGGTACGTTACTTGAAGCAGCACCTTATCTTAAAAATGATGCACGCTTGCAAACTTGGCAAACGCTTTATGATCGTGCAGCGCAATCACTCAATGGCGAAGATCTGCAACGCATTCTTGACCGAACTGCAATTAGGAATAAAGCATAATGACTACATCATACAATTACGTTTTTGGCGGTGCTACCGTCTATCCATCGGAAGTCAGCTACGAAGCATTAACACTGACAGCAAACGTACAATTAAGTTGGCCGGAAGAAACTTCTGCGTCAAGCAATCTTGCCGCTAAGATTATTGATATTCAAACCACGACGGCTGCCTTAAAGATTCTGCTTCCTGATGCACAAAAAGCAGGAACGGGGCAGACAATCTTATTTAATAACATCGGCACGCAAACTATCATCATTGCTAATTATGATGGAACACAAGTGGTGTCTATTGCCACTGGGACATTGTGGCAAGTTTATTTAACAAACAATTCAACATCTGCTGGCGTATGGCGTTCACTGCAATATGGTGCGGCTACGTCACAAACTAATGCATCCTCATTAGCTGGCACAGGCATTGTTGCAGTTGGCACCGTGTTATCACAGTCTGTGCCAGTCACCACTTTTAGTGCTAATTTTACATTAGGCACGACAGATCGCGCAAAAATGTACAACTGGACGGGCGCAGGGGGTGTCGTCACATTCCCGTCGGCTGCAACGGTTGATAATTGGTTTATTTATTTACGCAATTCTGGCACAGGTGCGATTGTTGCCACGCCAGCAGGAATCAATACCATTGATGGGTTAGCATCGTTAAGTTTTCAACCTGGTGAATCAGCAATTATTGCTTCTGATGGCAGTAACTTTTACACCATAGGATTTGGTCAGTCTGCCACATTTGCGTTTGACTATACGTCTATTGCTGTAGCAGGCACTGGAACCTATCCACTTTCTGGATCTGAATTAAATCGAGTTGCTTACAATTTTACCGGCTTATTAACTGGCAATCGCACCATCATTGTTCCGACAACGGTACAACAATATTGGATAACCAATAGTACAACAGGATCTTATACGTTTACAGTCAAAACAGCGGCTGGTGCTGGCGTAACAATTACACAAGGTCAACGTGGTATTTACTACTGTAACGGCACAAATTTTCTTATTGCCGATACTGCTTCTATTGCACTTCCAATTGATATTTCGCAAGGTGGTACTGGCGCATCAACAGCCGGTGGCGCATTAATCAATTTAGGTGGTGGATCCACTGGTATTAGTATTTTTTCTGCTGTTACTCAGACTAATGCGTGGACAGCATTAGGAACGGCTCAGTCTGGCAATGTCAATGGCGGTACGTTCTAATGAGTACCATCATCTTAAAGTCAGATCCTGGCATTAAACGTGACGGTACCAAGTTTGAAGGAAACGCTTACGTTGATGGTCAATGGGTTCGTTGGCAACGTGGTCTTCCACGCAAGATTGGTGGATTTAGATCAACAACTAAATATTTGCCAGAAAAAAGCACGGGTTTAACTAATATTAATAAAGGCGACTTTGTTTATATGCACTCTGGATCGGCTACTGAGCTAAATAGACTCACCATTGATGCAAGTTATAACAGCTCGATTATTACGAGTAGAACACCAATAGCGGTTGTATCAACTGGAAGTGTAACTTTAACTGGTGGCGGTGCTGGCGTTGTTAGCATGATTACCATAAATGGCGTAGATATTATGTCTGCGCCTGTTTTATATGTGACCAGCTTGTCTGCTACTGCAACGGCTGTTGCGGCAAATATTACTGCTTACACGTCTTTCCCAAATTATGCTGCAACCGCAGTTGGCACAACTATTACGATTACATCCACTAACACTGGATCTATTTATAACGGTTATGTAGTCGTTGCAACCACAACAACAATTACCACTACAAAAGTGGATATGTCTGGTGGATCTGAAGCGTTAATTGCGGATGCTGACAACAAGTGGATGTTTGACTATCAGTATGATTCATCAACGACTGCTAACTCAATATTGGCGCATTGCGCACCAAATAACTCTTATGCAACTAATGACACCGTAGGACAAATATTTTATGGCGATGCATTTGGCACAGTACCACTTAAAGATATCCGACTTCCAACAGGTGCTAATGTGGCTGGTGGCATCGTATCGCTTCATCCATATCTTTTTTACTATGGTGGTGATGGTATTGTTGGCTGGAGTGTTGCTGGTGACTTCACAGATCTATCAAGCTCTGGCTCTGGCATTGCGCGTCCTTGGGGTACAAAAATAATAAAAGGCATGCCGCTGCGTGCTGGTAGCGGTAACGCTCCTGCTGGTTTGTTTTGGGCGTATGACGCTGTTATTCGTACAACCTTTACTGGTGGCGCAACTGTGTTTCAGTTTGACGTTATAGCCACAGGCACGTCAATTATTTCACCAGATTCTGTTGTGGACTATGACGGTATTTATTATTGGGTTGGTGTTGATCGGTTTATGATGTTTAACGGTGTGGTGCGTGAAGTAGCAAACCTAATGAACCTAAATTATTTTTTTGAAGGTATCAATCAAAACGAACGTCAAAAAGTGTTTGGATTTAAGGTGCCTCGATTTGGTGAGATTTGGTGGTGTTATCCACGCGGTGATGCTACTGAGTGTACACATGCTGTTATCTACAATGTGCGTGAGCAGACTTGGTATGACACGCAGCTTCCCAATGCAGGCAGAACATCGGCAACGTATAGCAATTTATTTGTTGCGCCAATTTCAGCCGGTCTTGATGCAGTCAATAATGATTACCATGTCTGGATTCATGAAAAAGGTGTTAATCAAATTTATGAAAACACCATACTACCTGTTTATAGTTCATTTGAAACTGGCGATTTATCATCAATGGCACAAGGCACATCAAACTGGATTGAAATTTCTATCATTGAACCAGACTTTGTGCAAAGCTCTGATATGACGGTACAAGTCATTGGTCGCTCTAACGCTCGCGCACCAGAAGTTTACGGAACTATTTATGCATTCCCCGATACTGCGCAGGCGACATATCAACAAATTGTGACATTAAAAGAGCAACGCAGAGAGTTGCGACTTCGATTTGAGTCCAATGCAATTGATGGTGATTATCAAATGGGGCAGATTATTGCGCATATTGACGTTGGCGACGGTACGGTGACAGGATGATTAGAATTACATTACCAACTGGATTACAACTTCAAGACTGGGCAGATCAACTGTCACTTGATTTGGATCCTTATGGTGCAATTAGAAGATTAAATGACATACAAAAATGGCAGGATTGGGCAGTACAATTTGTGAGCAGTACGACATTGCCACAAAATGCACCGAATCCGTATAACTTTGATGATTGGCAAGAATGGGCAGAGCGTTTCTGCGAGGTAACAAATGGATAAACAAATATTAGTAGAATTAGTTCGCGGAAACCCAGCTTATCAGCAAGCAATTACGCAGATGGAGCAAAAGTTTGCAGATCAGCCTATTTCATCTGGCGACATTGATAGCTTGATTAAATTTCTAGAAGCCGCAGTGGATCATCCAGAGCATTACGACAAGCTCAGAGCTGCTGCCATTATGGATGGCAAGTTAGATCAAGATACGCTTCCACCAGAATTTAATCCGCAAATCATTATTTCGCTTTTGATTGCACTTTATGGATTGCGAGATCGTATCGCTGGTAAAGAGCAACAACCAAATCAAGGGATGATGCCGCAACCGCAACAGCGTCCTATGATGCCACCTGCGCAACCACCACAAGGCATGATGCCACCAATGCCACAGCAAGGCATGATGCCTGCGCAACCAATGGCACAAGGCGGTCTTGCAAGTGCCGCGCAACATATCCAAGCCGCTGGTCGTGGTGGCGATACGATGCTTGCGCATATCAACCCACGCGAAGCGGCTATGCTTAAAAACATGGGTGCATCAGGTTCTATCAATCCACGCACAGGTCTTCGTGAGTTTGGGTTGAACTGGAAAAGCATGATTAAAACCCTTTTGCCTGCGGCAATTGGTGTGTTTGCACCGGCAGTGGGTAATTATCTTGGTAGTGCGGCTGGCTTTGGATTAGGTAAAGTAGGTCAAATTGCAGGTACAGCATTAGCTGCTGGTGCAGTAGGTGCGGGTGCGGCAGCCTTAACGGGTGACAACATACTAAAAAGTGGATTGCAATCTGGTGTACTCGGTGGATTAAACGCTGGCTTAGGATCTGAAATTGGTGGTGCTATAGGCATTAAAAACCCAATTGCATCATCGGCAGTAGGTGGTGCATTAATTGGCGGTGGTATGAATGCATTGACTAATGAAGACATTATGAAAGGTGCATTGCAGGGTGGTATTGGCGGTGCGCTTTCTGGTGCTGGCCCGCAATTAGCCAATAAATTTGCAACGGGAAGTCCAAACTTAGGTAGTGGCATAAATACAGCCGCACGGGTTGGCGGTAATATGTTGACGGCTGGATATGAGCCAGGTCAAGCACTGACATCAGGTGCATTAGCAGGTCTTGCGAAAGGAGTTTGGGATAAAAATTCTCCTGCTGATCAAGCAGTGCAACAAACGGCTGATGAAAATAGTGGTCAATTAGCAAAAGACACGTTAGGTCAACCATCTACAAATGTTGTAAAACCTGCTGGCGATAAGTCTATGGACTGGGGAACAATTGGTTTGCTTGGACTTGGTGGTGTTGCGGCTGCGTCAGCACTTGGCGGATCTGATAAAATACAACAAGCAGTAGCAACATCTCCAAAGTTAACGACTGAACAACAGCAGTATATGAGCAAGCCATTATCAACATGGGATTGGGATAAAATGGCAGTTGAAGCCGCAAAAGAAGGCGTAGACGTTGCAACATGGACTGCAATGAACTGGAATGACGTATCAAGTGGAAAATACAATGTTGCTCAACCTGCACCTGTACTCAAAGCACAAGGCGGATTATCTAAAATTGCTTATCTAGCACAAGGGTCAGGATCGGGCAGAGATGATACAATAGACGCAAGACTTTCTGATGGCGAATATGTTATTGATGCAGAAACAGTGGCTTTACTTGGCGATGGATCAACTAAAGCTGGTGCGGCAAAACTTGATAAAATGCGTGCAGAGCTTCGCAAACAGAAAGGCAAAAAATTAGCAAAAGGTCAATTTAGTACAGCCGCTAAATCACCATTAGATTATATGAGAGGAGCAAGATAATGGGATCTTATTTAACAGACCAAGCAGCACAAAATAAAACATCGCTTGATACGACATCTACAACTACACCTTCATGGATGCAACAAGCGATTTATGATCAAATAGTAAACGCACGAAATGCGGCATCGGTTAATTATGAGCCGTATAAATTACCAACAGTTGCTGGATTAAATCCTAATCAGACGCAAGCCTATTCTCAGGTTCAGCAAAATTCTACTGGGTTTAATGCGCCAACAGGAATGAATGCTGGTCTTACTAATGCCGCTACAGCGATGAAGGCGTATCAAGATTCTGATACGGCTACAGGACTTAGCACGGGTCAAACTAGTTATTTGTCACCAAACACACCTACAACTTGGTTAGGAAATGCAGGTACAAATTGGAAATCGGCTGTGGATGCTAATCCTGCAACGGCTGGTACTGGCAACCTAGCAAGTTCTGTTACTAGTGCTGGCAATATTACCACTAATGCAGATCCTTATTTAACATCGGCTGGTAAAGCCGCATATTCTGATGTGGGTAATTATATGAACCCATATCAGCAAAATGTAATGGATACACTGGCGCAACAAGCTGGTCGCAATTTAAGTGAAAATTTATTGCCACAGGTATCGGATCAGTTTATTAAAGCCGGTCAATTTGGTGGAAATCGCATGGGTGAATTTGGAGCGCGTGCGCTGCGTGATACTCAGCAAACATTGTTGCAAGAACAAGGAAAATTAGCCAATCAAGGTTACACACAAGCATTGACAGCTAATCAAACGGATCTTGCACGTCAAGCTACACTTGGGCAAACTGCTGGAAACTTAGCATCTCAACAAGCACAAGCGTATCAAAATGTGGGTCAGACTCAAGGTCAATTAACTGCGCAACAACAACAAAATTTAGCGACTATTGCAAACCAACAAGCGCAACAAGCAGGTCAGCAACAACAGCTTGGATTAACAGCCGCTAAAGATGTGCAAGGTGCGCAAGCCACTGATGCAACACGTCAGATGGGCGCATTAAATGATTACACTACAATGCTTGGTAATCAGCAAAAAATGCAAAATGTTGATGCAGCATCGCTTGAAGCGGCAGGTCAAGCACAACAAGTTCAAGAACAAGCAAAACTTACCGCAGCACAACAGCAATGGCAAGCTGGACAAGATTACACAAAAAATCAACTTGATTGGATGAATGCGCAAATTCGTGGTCTTCCTGCTAATACAATTCCAACACTTGAAACAAAACAGAATACAACAGTTGGTGGCAGTTATGCTGCATCACCGTTGCAAAATATTTTAGCCGCAACATCTATTTACAAAGGTTTAACTGGTTAAAGGAAATACTATGTACGGTTATGAATTAGATGAGTTATTGAAACAGTATGGCTTAAGCAACCCGACCAATACATATGGCGGCACGCCTATGCCAACTGGACCAACAACGATTGATAATGCAGCGCAACAAGCTGCGTATGAGGCTGACCAGGCAAAGTATCAAGATTACACAAAGGAATACAATAATCGTTTGCAAAATACAAACATGTATTCTGCGCCACAATTTCAATCGCCTGCTACTCAATCTGATTTATACAAAAAACAACTTGGCAATAGTGTTATTCCACAGTTTGGTACACCTGCTTACGAAAATTACACTAAAAATGTAAATGAAACATTAAAGAATAATCCAACAACAACGCAACCAGAATTAGTAGCGTTAATGGATAAGTACAATCAGAACCGTTATGACTTAGTTAATGCAACTGGTTCGTGGTGGGGTGATGTTTTAGGCAATCCTAATTATCAGAATTATAAAGCACCAGAAACAAAACCTGTTGTTAAAGATACCGTAACGGGCGGTGCAATTTCTGATACAACAGTCGTTCTTCCACCTGTAATACCACCTGTAACACCTGTAATACCACCTGTAACACCTGTAATACCACCTGTAACACCTGTAATACCACCTGTAACACCTGTAATACCACCTGTAACACCTGTAATACCACCTGTAACACCTGTAGACACTATAACTGGTGCAACTGGT